>SDBV01000461.1_pt1 | contig 58604 bp, 34 predicted proteins | sample 2277081 | NCBI WGS metagenome assembly SDBV01 (sample SAMN10402039, study PRJNA504765) | marine sediment metagenome | isolation source: marine sediment core GS10_PC15, 223 cmbsf | place: Arctic Ocean: Southern Knipovich Ridge | collected 2010
CCGGCGACCACCAGGTGACCTCGCCGACCGGAAAGACCGGCAGCACGGGCACCGCCACATTGTAGGTGATCGGCTGGCCGCCGCGGACATCGGAGACGATCGGCGGATCGCTGTCGGGAACGATCGGATAATCGGGAACGATGGCCAGGGCTGTTTCCCATTTCTTAACCAACTCAGCGTCGCACCCCAAAGTCTCGGCGCCTTGCAGGGCGGCCTTTAACGTAAAGCGAGTGAAGGCGATGTCGCAGGGCGTGTCGTTCTCGCCGAACCCACGGTGCTCGGGACTGTAAGTTGGGCCATAGATCGCCTTGCCCTGCGGCGTCCGCTCGCACTGCTGAAGGAATTCTGCATAGAAGATGGCCATCTCCTTGACGATCGGATAGGCGTCCGTTTCGAGGAATTGTCGGTCTGGATTGTAAAGATAGGCGAGCCAAACATTCTGCGCCTGCCAGCCGTTGGCGCCCGGCACATGAGTCCAGGGGAAGTAGAAATTCATGTGCCGGTTTTTCGATTTACAGGCGTCCGGGTCGTTGATCTGGTGGTTGAAGTGATTGACCGGATAGAAGGCGCCGTTGATACCGTAAGTCTCTTTGGCAAACCACTTCCCACGCGGCAGGTAGTCGACCATAAAGCGGTTGTACGGTTCGGCCAACTCGGCATGGTTGCAGACATAAGCCGGCCAGAAGCATTGCTCGAAGTTGTAATCGGTGGTGGCCACTCCGTGCCAGGGCATGGCATCCGTGGCACAGCCCATGAACAGGCCGACCGGCGGCACGCCCGGCCTGCTGAAGCAGCGGAGGAAATACAAGTTCCGATACCAGACCCCTTCCAAATACGGATCGTCCAGCGAGATGCCCGAGGCGGCCCAGAACTTTCGCCAGACCGATTCGTGTGCAGCGATCTGCGAGTTGGCATCTTCGGCCAGCGTCTGATTGGCCAGTCTTACGGCCGCATCGACCGGATCGTCCGCTTCAAGCGAAGTAACCACGGCCACCGCATGACGCGCTGACTTGGCGGCGTGGGCCATCGCGAACGACATGCCCGGCCAATCGACGTCGCCCGGAACCTCAGTCAAAACCCACTCGGTGCCGTTGTGATCGCCGCGTTTCGAGACTGGGATGAAGTCAGCGGCGCAAGGCGTGAGCGAAACCGGGCCGGTACTCTCGAAGACCACCGCATTGCGACCGGCCAGCACGCGAGCGGTCACCTTCATGCCATCGGTCCCCGTGACGGTCCCCACAGCGCGGGCCAGATCGAGCTTGCTTTGCAAAGAAGTCATCGACTCGGCGCCCGCGAGCGACTGCGCGCTGCCGTCGGTGGCTACCGAGTGCAGACGAATCTCGGCCGGCTTGCCGTCGTTGGTCCAGATGTAGAGATCGATTCGCTGAAGCGTCGCGCCGGCGGGAATATCGAACGTTACCTCGGATGGTTCCTGAGCCGCCGGCTGCCAGCCCGAACTGACGCCGCTGCCGGGGAAATCAAAATACCACTTGGCATTCGCCCTGCCGGACAGCTTAGCCGTAACGCGCCGTACCGGAGCAGCGGTCTTCGGAACAAAACCCCATCCGGCGCTGTTTCCCGCGCTTCCCTTGATCGTGGCAATTGCCATCTTGCCGGTCTTGTCGTAATCGATCGTCGACTGGCCCTCTTGCCGTACCGTGCTCCAGGATGGCGGGCCTTCACCGGCGGCATCACCCGAGAGCTCGACATGGCCGCAGATCAACGGGCACGGATAGGGCTTGTGCCAGGAAGGCGGAAAGGCGGTGTTGTACCACTTTCGGTTCTTAATGTCGATCCGCGTAATCTCGGGATCGTCGGCCGTCTCGAGCCGCGCGTCGCAGGCGTCGTTCTTGGTGATCGAGAATCGCAACCGCCCCTGGTGAACCCACAGAATGCCGTTGAGATCGCCATTGCCCAGGATCAGGGCCCCGGGGATCTCCGTGGCCATCTTTTCCTGCACGACGTTGGCCCGCTGCAAGGCCGAGGCGTAGGGGATTTCTGATTGATCGGCTGCTCCGGCGGTGGTGCCGGTGAGTAGTATGGCTAGGGTTGCGGCTGTGCGGGTTTTTCGGTGCATCATGGGCCTCTGGTAGTTCGAAAAACGCCGGGCCCTGCTTTCCAATGAACGAGGCCCGGCCGCTAAACGGTGTTGGCAATGTCGGTCGTGCTACTGGTCCAGCGGTCGAATCCAAACGTCTCGGAAGCGGACCGGGCTGCCGTGGCCTTGGAGCGTTAGCGGGAGCTTGGCGGCGTGCGGCTTGTAGGGCAGGATCTGGGCGTGGGTCATTGGGCCCATGATTTCCTGGTCGTGGTGTACCAGCACGCCGTTGTGCAGGACCGTGATTCTTCCGGGCTGCTTGAGTTTCTCGTCCTCGAAGACCGGGGCGATGAACACGATGTCGAACGATTGCCACTCGCCCGGCGCACGGCAGGCGTTGACCAGCGGCGGCGTCTGGGCGTAGATCGAGGCCGCTTGGCCGTCGGGGTAGATCTGCTGCTGGTGCGAGCTGTGGGAGTCGAAGATCTGGATCTCGTAATGGCCCATCAGAATCACGCCGCTATTGCCACGGTTCATGAAGTCGCTTGGCATAGTGGGCGTCATCCAACCAACGTGGAGTTGGCAATCGCCAAAGGCGTCTTTGGTCACCAACGAGCCGTGCCCTGCTTCGGCGTAACCGTCCTCCACATTCCAGTCCGACGCTTGCCACTTCGAGAGATCCTTGCCGTCGAACAAGACGATCGCGTCCGAGGGCGCCGGGGCGGATTTCTCCGACCCGGGTACGACCAGCTTCGGTATCGGCCGGTCGGGATCGTGGACGTGATACTTGTTGTCGGTCCATGGCAACAGCGGCGTGTCCTTGTAGCCGACGACCGTTCCGGAATCGGTCTCCCGGACAATCAGTTCATGCCCGTTGGCCACCCATAACACACCAACAAGGACCAACCCGAGGGTTCCTGTCGCGATAGTCAAGCTTTTCCAATGAGTTCGTCGCATGGTAGATCTCCAGTTTAGTTAGGATTTGCCGCGGCTTTATAGGAGCATGGTCTAGAAAAAGTTCGTGATGCCCGGCAGCGGCAGGGGATAGTTGCCCGTTTCGTCGAGTTCGGTCGGCGGGTCCATGTCGAGCGAGATGTCGGCCAGCTTGGGCTCGAACTCGAAGTCGGCCGCCAGCATCTGGTCCCAAGTGATCGTCTTGCCCGTGTAACAGGCGAGCTGGCCCATGATGGCCATGTAGGTGCTGTCGATCATCGTATCGCCGTTGTTGACCGGCTTGCCCTCGCGGATCGAGTCGATCAGGATCTTCTGCTCCTCGGTATGGGGATTGTTCTTAGGACCCTGGTATTGCCAATTGGTTTCGCCCTGGATTTTGCAGGCGGTCCAATGGCAGACGCCTTTGGTGCCCATGATGATGTCGTCCCATATCGGATAGCACGCCAGTCGGGTTTGACACATGGCATAAACCCTCGGGCCACTCTTGTGCTCGTAGACGACCGAGCCGTGGTCGAACATGTCGCCGTGGACCTCGCCGAACGAACTGGATCGCCCGCCCAGCCCGAAGCACCAGGTGGGGTTCTCTTCGTGCAGCACCCAGCGCATCCGGTCGAGGTTGTGCACCAGCGACTGCGTGACGTCGTCGCCCGAGAGCCAGCGAAAGTGGTACCAGTTGGCGAATTGGTACTGCGCCTCGTTGTGTTTCGGGTCGCGGGTGACCGTCCCATACGGCCCCCGGAGAAACATCGACTGGATGGCAACGATATCGCCGATCGCCCCGTCGTGGATCTGCTTGACCTGCTCCTGGTAAGGCAGGCTGTAACGGCTTTCGTGGCCGGAGACGATAGACAGGTTTTTCTGCTGGGCCATCTCGCAAGCCCTCTTCAGGCGCAGACAACCGGCGGGATCGATAGCATGGGGTTTCTCGATGAAAACGTGTTTGCCGGCCTTGATCGCTTCTTCGGCGTGGAAGGAGTGGTACTTCGACGCGCAGGCGGTCAGCACCGCATCGCTGGCCTCGATCACCGCCTTATACCCGTCCAGGCCGTGGGTACACGTATCGTCGGTGGCCACGAACTGGTCGGGAAAGTTCGCCTTGAAATACTCTTTCTTGACTTGCATCCGACCTTCGAACACGTCGACCATGCCGGCCAGCTTGACGTCCTTGCCGAGGCTCAGCGCCGCGGCGGCCGCCCCGCTGCATCGTCCGCCGCAGCCGAGCATGCCGATGCGGATTTCCTGGTTGCCGGCGGCATGGGCCGAGCGGGCCAGCGAAAGTCCGCCCACCGTGGCCGCGCCGGCCAGGGCAGAGGTTTTCAGAAAATCACGTCGTGAGGCTGTTTTCGCAGTGCTTGCTTCTGGCATGGAAGACTCCGTGTCTTGGGGGGTAGGATGTAGGATTCAGTTCAGCAGGCCCCGATTATAACCCGTCCCAAACGAAAGAGCCACTCGCTTCTTGAAGAAAGGGTGTGCCACTGTGCGTTCGGGCCAGGACGTCCCCCCATAGGGGAGAGGCTGCCGCTGGAAAATCGGCGTCCAATGTGTTTTGACATGCCGGTGGGAGGTCGCTACAATGAGGGGTACTCGATGTCGGGGCATGCATCTTGCCGAGCTTGGCAAACCGAATACACACCGCCAACAACTTCCCGATCGGCCGATCTTTCTTGGCCGCCCGGGAGAAACAAGCCGGCCCTGGCTATTGAAATCCGGCTACCGGTATGTCAAGATGATACTCGGCTTTTTGTAGGAGGTGACTCCTGTCACCGATTTCGCCGGGTATCGCCTTTGTCGATGGAAGCAGACCGAAAACATCTCTGTAGTGCCAGCCGGGGTCAGAGGGAATATGCGATGAGAACCAAAGCCATTTCTTTCCTCGTGCTCGGATTGATCGTTTCAAGTTTCGCCGCCGCTCGGGCTCAGGGCGAACCCACGCTGGCATCGATCGAGGTTCAGCCGGCCGAGTTTTCGCTGGACAGCAAATGGTCGTCGCAAGCACTCGTAATCACGGGCCGACTCTCGGATGGAACCGTTCGCGACTTGACCGCCGAGGCACAGCTTACGCCTGCCGCCGCCAACATCGCCCAAGTCGGCCCAAAGGGAACGATCACCCCGGTCGCCGACGGGGCTACGACCATTGCAATCGTTGCGACGCTTGGCGATTCGACCGCCCAGGCCACGGTCCAGGTCACGGTGAAGAACTCCGGCGACGATTCGACCTACTTCCTACGCGACGTGATGCCGTTGATCGGCGAACTGGGTTGCAACGCGACAAGTTGTCATGGTTCCACCCAGGGAAAGGGCGGGCTGAGGCTTTCCATGTTTGGGGCGGAGCCGAAACTCGACCACGAAGCCCTCACCCGCTCGGCCGAAGGAAGACGCCTCAACAGAGTGGAGCCTCTAAAAAGCTTGTTGCTGCTGAAGGCCACCGCCGCTATCGAACACACGGGCGGACAAAAAGTTCAACCCGGTTCTCCGCAGTACCAGATGCTTGCCCTATGGATCGCTCGAGGGGCTCCGCTGGCCGGCGCGCAAGATCCTGAACTGGTCTCTCTCGAAGTCCTTCCGCAAAAACAGGTCTTCAAGAAAGGGGAAACTCAGCGGCTCCTGGCCACGGCCGTCTTTTCCGACGGCACGCGAAAGGACGCCACAACCCGCGCCGCCTTCGAAGCCTCCGACGACTCGGTGGCCACGGTCGATGAAGCCGGGCAGGTCAAAGCCGAGAATTACGGTCAGTCGTCGATCATCGTGAGTTACATGCGCAAGTTCGCGGTCGTCCCTGTTCTCGTCCCGCAACCCCTGTCAACGCCGTTCCCTGAAGTGGCGGCAAACAACAAGATCGACGAACTGGTGTTTGCCCATCTCAAAGAACTGGGCATCCCGCCTTCCGAGCTGTGCTCCGATCATGCATTCCTCCGCCGCGTCTATCTCGACGTGACCGGCACCTTGCCCACGGCGGACCAAGCCCGTGCTTTTCATGCCGATGCGGATCCCCAAAAGCGAAGCAAGCTGATCGACCAACTGCTCGGCAGCAGAGAATTCGCCGACTACTGGGCGTTGAAATGGGGTGACTTGTTCCGGATGAAGAGTGAGTACCCCAGCAACCTCTGGCCCAACGCCGTTCAAGCCTTCCACCGCTGGGTTCGCGATAGCATCGTCAAGAACAAGCCCTACGACCAGTTCGCCCGGGAGTTGATCACGGCCAGCGGAAGCAATTTCAGGTCCCCCCCGGCCAACTATTATCGAGCCTTTCTGAAAAGAGAGCCGCAAAACCTGGCCGAAGTGACGGCCCTGGTCTTCATGGGCGCCCGGGTCGGCTGCGCCCGTTGCCACGCCCATCCGTCGGAAGACTGGGCGCTGGACGACAACGTGGGTCTGGCCGCGTTCTTCGCACCCGTGGCCTACAAGGCGACCAGAGAATGGAAAGAGGAGATCGTCTACGTCTACCCCAGACGGAAGATGTATCACCCAAGAACGTCCGCCCTGGTGCCGCCGAAGGTCTTAGGCGGGGACGCGATACAACTCACCCCGGACGAAGACCCTCGGGTGAAACTCACCCAATGGCTGACCGCACCGGAGAACCCCTGGTTTGCCCGAAACATCGTCAACCGCGTTTGGTTCTGGCTGCTCGGACGCGGCATCGTCCACGAGCCGGACGACCTGCGGTCCACCAACCTGCCGGAGAACCCGGCGCTGCTGGAATTCCTGGAGCAGGAGCTTGTCGGCCACAAGTATGACCTGAAGCACGTCTATCGCCTGATACTGAACTCGAAAACCTATCAACTCTCTTCCAAAGCGAACGAGTTCAACCGGGACGACGTGGCACACTTCTCTCACTACCAAACAAAACGCCTGGGCGCCGAGACGCTCTTGGACGCCATCTCGCAAGTGACCGAGACGTGGGATATCTATCGAAGCTATATTCCCGAGCCGTTCGTGGTTATGCCGACCGAGTACCGGGCAACACACCTTGCCGACGGGAGCACCGACTTGCCGTTCCTGCAGCTCTTTGGCCGCCCGCCCAGAGACACGGCCTTCGAGTCGGACCGAGACCTGCAACTCTCCATGCGACAGACGCTTCACTTGCTGAACTCCGGCGACGTCCAAAACAAGATCAACGCCAGCAAACGAGTCTGGAGACTCATCCAGGAGGTCAAGGAGCAGCCGAAAATCATCGACGAGTTGTATCTTGCCACCTTGTCGCGACTCCCGACGGATCAGGAACGGGCCGGGATATCGGACTATATGCAGGGCAAAGGGAAGACCGTTGCGCCAGAGGTCCAAGCCGCAAAAACGGCCGCCGACCAGGCCTTGGCCAAAGTAAACGCCGATCTTGCAGCCGCCAACACCCAACTTGCCGCAGCCGAAAAGGCCGCTGTGGATGCCGAAACGGCCGCCGCTACGGCCAAGGCCGCTACGGTTCTGGTCGCGACTGCCGAGACCAACACCCAAAACGCTGTGGCCGCCAAACGCCAACAGGCCGACCTTGCGAAAAAGAAACTGGATGACCTGGTCACGGGCGGCCAGAAACCGGCCGAGGCCCAGGTGGTTGCGCTGGCCAAGGCCCTGACCGATCTCACAACCGCCAAGGCCACGCTGGACCAACCCCTAGCGGAAGCCCAGGCCGCCGCAGTCACGGCCGGGCAGGCGTCCGACGCGGCCGAGAAGGCGGCCGTCGAAGCCGAAGCCCTAGCCAAGGCCGTCGGCGAGGATGCCGGCAAGTCTGAAGAGGAGAAGAAGCAGGCCGCCGACGCAGCGGCCGCCAAGCGCAAGGCCGCCGACGCCGCCAAAGCCGTCTTGGCCCAAGCCCAGCAGAATGCGCAGCAAGCGCAGACCCAGGTCACTACGGCCACCGCGAAGCTGGCCGAAACCGAAACACAAAAGAAAGCGGCCGACGAGGCCTTAGCGAACGTCGCCACCCAAGTAGCCGCTGCCACCGGCGTTTACCAGGCCGCCGAGAAGGCGGCCCAGGAATCAGCCACCGCAGCCGCCGGCGCCAAGACCGCAGCCGACACGGCCCGGGCCGCGCAGACGGCTCTGGAGAAGGTCGCCATCGAGAAGCGCACGCCGGCTAACCAGATCAAAGCCACGCGAGACAAGCTGGCAACCGACCAACCGGCCGCTGTGGCCAAGGTGACCGATGCCAACGCGAAACACGCGGCCGCTACGGCCGCGCTCAAACCGCATCCACACCACGTAACCCTAGATCTATTGTGGGCGCTGTTCAATACAAAAGAGTTCGTGTTTAACCATTGAGTGTTACGGACCACAACACAAAGGAATTCCAAAGGAGGAATCAATCATGTTGGACGTTCAAGGTCGTATGGTAACTCACACCGGCCAGGGTGTGAGCCGTCGAGACTTCGTCAGGGTGGGAGCCCTGGGTGCGATGGGATTGACACTTACAGACTGGTTTCGGATGAAGGCCCACGGCTCGACCCAAGAGCCCAAGGCCAAATCGGTCATTCAACTCTGGATGGGCGGCGGCCCTACGCACATCGATACCTGGGACCCCAAGCCGGAAGCCGGTGAGGACTATACCGGGCCGCTGAAGCACCCCATCGAGACCAACGTGCCGGGAATGCGAATCAGCGAGTCGCTACCCCTGATGGCCAAGCAGGCCGACAAGTACGCCATCATCCGAAGCATGACCCATGGCTCGTATGGTCACGAAATCGGTACTTACATCATGCAGACCGGCACCATGCCTTCCGAGTTGGTCTATCCGTCGATGGGCGCGGTGCTGGCCCACAAGAGAGACGAAGCCGGCTATCAAGGCAACCTGCCGCCGTACATCACGCTGACCTACCCGCTGGGCCGGTTCTCGGAGGCCGGGTTCCTCGGTACCAACTACAAAACGTTCGTCACCGGCGGTGACCCGAACGCAGCCAGCCTCAGCGTTCAGGGGCTCACCCCGCCCGGCGGCGTGACGCCCGACCGGCTGAAGGATCGCGCCACGCTCCTGAAGTCCGTGGACTCCTTGGCCCGAGAAATGGAAGGCAATAAGAGCTTCGAGGCCATGGATTCCTACCAGGAGAAAGCCTACGGGCTGTTGCTCGGAGATGCCAAGAATGCGTTCAATATGTCCGAGGAGACCGACGCGTTGCGAGAGAAATACGGGCGGAACCACTTCGGACAGTCTTGCCTTCTGGCACGCCGGCTGGTCGAACGGGGCGTTCCCTTTATTACGATTCACTCGGGTGGATGGGATACGCACCGCGACAACTTCGCCGCGATGAAGAACTTGCTACCTCCGTTGGACCAGGGTTTCGCCGCGCTGCTGGAAGATCTGGCCGAAAAGGGACTTCTCGACAGCACGATTATCACCTGGTTCGGCGAGTTCGGCCGCACGCCCAAGATCGCCCCCGAGGCACCCTGGGACGGCGGACGACATCACTGGGGACCGGTAATGTCCACGGTAGTGGCCGGCGGTGGGTTCAAGGGAGGCGTTGTCCTCGGTTCGACGGACGCCAAAGGCGAACAGCCCAAAGACCGCCCCATCTACCCCTGGGATCTGACCGCCAGCATGTACACGCTGCTGGGCATCGATCCCAAGAGCACACTACCACACCCGCAAGGCTGCGTAGCCCACGTCACGCCCGTCGGCTCCGGAAACCTGCAAAGCGGAGGACTTTTGAAGGAGATCATGTAGGTCGGTTAGTAATTTGATGCAGTTGTGTAAAGCCGCCGCCAGTGGCGGCGGACTCCCGCGACCACTGGTCGCGGCTTTCCATTAGTCGAGTATTCACTGCCCAAGAAAAGGTCGCTTAGGATGAACATCAAGTACGCACTCGCCATAGCCGCCTTGCTGTGCCTGGGGCTTGCTCCGTCGGTCGGGTCGCATGCCCAAGAGGTCGTTGCACAAAAACAGTCGCTGGTGATTCCGGTTACCGCCGCACCGGCCGCCGGCAAACCGGCGCCGTCGGTGCAGTGCGTGCTGAGCGTCGGGCCAACCGTCCCCATCGGCGATCTGGCGTTCCAGCCCGCTGGGAACCTGTTGGCCGTGGGGGGCTATCAGGAAGTGCTGCTGTGGGATTTGGCAACTCCCAAACTCGCCATGCGGATCGGATCGGGGCAGCTCGGCGGCGTGGTCCACGCCCTGGCCTTCACCAAAGACGGCAAACTGCTGGCCGTCGGCGATGGGATCCCGCGCAGTACAGGCGCGGTCAAGATCTTCAACGTGCAAACGGGCCAACTGGTCGTGAGTTTCGAAGCACCGAAAGATGTGGTCTACGCGCTGGCCTTCAGTCCCGACGGAAAGTACCTGGCCGCCGGTTCGGCAGAACCGGCCGCCCACATCTTCAGCGTCGGCAAGCTCCAAGCACAGAGTCACCTCAACACGACCGCCGCACATCTGGCCGCCGTCGACGCGCAAAAGAAGGCGGCCGACGCGGCTTTGGCCGCCGTCACTAACCAGGTAGCTGCTGCCACGACCGCGCACCAGACTGCCGAGACCGCGGCCGTGCAGGCCGAGACCACCGCCAAAGCCGTTGCTGCGGACGCCGCCAAGACGCCCGAAGAGAAGCAGCATGCCGTTGCCGATGCGACCGCCAAGCGGACCGCTGCCGAGGCGGCCAAGACCGCCTTGGCTCAGGCGCAACAAGGCGTGCCGCCGGCCCAGGCTCAGGTCACTGCCGTCGCCGCGACGTTGGCCGCCGCCGTCACGCAAAAGCAAGCCGCCGACGCGGGTTTGGCCGCCATTACCAATCAGTTGGCCACCGCCACCACGGCGCTGCAGGCCGCCGACACCGCGGCCCAGCAGTCCGAAGCCGCCGCCACGGCCGTCGGCGCGGATGCCGCCAAGACGGCCGAAGAGAAACAGAAGGCCGCTGCCGATGCTACGGCCAAACGAGCCGCTGCCAACACCGCGAAGGTTGCCTTGGCCCAAGCCCAGCAATATGAGAACGAGGTCGTCCACACGATCACGGCGCATCGCGACCGGGTCTCCGATGTCTCGTTCACCGTCGACGGCAAGTTCCTCTCCACAGCCAGCGCGGACGGCTCGGCCCGAGTTTGGGAAGTGGGAACTTGGAAAGCAACGGCCACGATGCAGCAACTCGACGCGGTGCACTCCGCTAGCTTCAGCCCCGAAGTAAGCTTCCTGGCCGTGGCCGTCGGCGGTTCCGTGGAGCGGAAGATTCATGTGCGCAGAAGGACCGACGCCGTCCTGATAAGGGCCATCCCCACTGGCGGCATACCGTTGGATATAGTCTGGGTCGCCCAAGGATACAGGATCTATGCCGGGTGCAGCGATAACACGATCAAAGCCTACAATGCGGGCAACGGAGTGCTGCTGAAGAGTTTGATCGGACATACGGATTGGGTCTACTCGATCGCGCTGAATGCGGATGCCACCAAACTCGCTTCCGGCAGCGCCGATGGAACGGTCAAGCTATGGAACACGGCCGACGGCACGCTGCTAGCCACGCTGCTGCAGCTTACCCCGCGCACCGACGAGTGGCTGATCATTACGCCGCAAGGTTATCTGGCCACTTCTTCGGCAGCCGCCATCCAATGGAAGACGGCCAACGTAACCACCCCGCCGGACCAACTGACCGCCCTGTTTCAGAACGCCGGATTGCTCCCCAAGGCAATCGCAGGAGAGAAAGTCGCACCCCTGACTTTAGAGTAAGAAGAGCCGTGCCATGAAGAAACACCTCCGACTCGATGGATTCCTTCGGCGACTTGTCGTGCCGGCAGTCTTTGCGATGTCTGTCATGAGCTGCCCGCCGGCCGGCGCCAGGGAGTATGATCCTTACGCCATGTACGTCTTCCCGGCCGGAGGCCAACGGGGAACGACGATCGAAGGGGTCATGTCGCGCGGCCGTGGGCTCGAAGGGACCAGCGAGGTCCGCATCTCCGGCCAGGGGATCACCGCCAAGGTGACTTCCATCGAGAAACCGAGTACTCTGTTGCAGCAGAAATCGGCGAACCGTCAGGACCAGGCCTCGAATCCCAACGTCGTGAAGTTCACGGTAACCATCGCCCCGGACGCCGAACCCGGCCACAGGGATCTCTGGCTCATCACACCCAAGGGAGCCACCAACCGCCTGCATTTCGTCGTAGGGCAAATCCCCGAAGTCAACGAGCTCGCCGAAACAGCGAAAAAGGGCGAGCCCCAGCCGCTCGGTGCTCTGCCTATCCTGGTCAACGGCCAATACAACCAGGGAGACCACGACGTCTTCCGTTTCGCAGCCAAAGCGGGCGAGACGCTCGTATGTGAGGTTCAAGCGCGAAAGATCATGCCCTATATCGCCGATGCGGTGCCCGGCTGGTTTCAACCCGACCTGACGCTCTACGATTCGGCCGGCAACGAGCTGCAGCACGTCGACGACTTTCGCTACCACCCCGATCCTCTGTTGATCCACAAGGTGGAAAAGGACGGCGAGTACTTAATCGAAATCAAGGACGTGCTTTTCCGCGGCCGGGAAGACCTCATCTACCGGCTGAGCATCGGCGCCCTGCCTTACATCACGCACATCTATCCGCTTGGCGCACCGAAGGGCGCCAACGCCCAGGTCGAATTGCACGGTGTCAACCTGTCCGCGGCCAGCACGAGCGTCGCCGTGCCCGCCGATGCTCCGCGATTGAGCCAAGTGCAAACGACGGGCAACGGGCTGATCTCGAATTCACTCCCCTTCGCCGCGGGCGATACTCCGGAAATCCAAGAGGTGGAACCGAACGATGCCATCGCCCAGGCAACCAAGATCCAAACGCCGGTGACGATCAACGGCCGAATTCAAGCGCCCGGCGACGTCGACTATGTCATCTTCAGTGCCAAGAAGGGCCAGGCGCTGATCATGGACGTTCGGGCCAGACGCCTCGAATCGCCACTGGATTCCATTATTACGCTGTTGAACACCAACAACGCGTGGTTGGGGGAAAACGACGATACGACCGATCTGAGCGAAGGTCTGATCACGCACCATGCCGACTCCTACTTAGCCTACACCGTGCCGGCGGATGGCGACTACGTGCTTCGCTTGGCCGACGTTCAGGGCAAGGGTGGCCAGGAATACGCCTACCGACTGAGGATCACGCCGCCACAGAGGAATTTCGACCTGCGGGTCTTCCCGGCCAATCTCACCGTGCCGCGCGGGGCCACCGCGATGGCTAAAGTCAAGGCCTATCGACGCGACGGGTTCGGTGACGAGATTAGCGTGGCGATCGAAGGGCTCCCGCCAGGATTCGTTGCCAGTCCCGCGTCGATACCCCCATGGCAAAACGAAGTCCGCTTCACGATCACCGCGCCGGCGGACGCCCCGTTGAGTGTCATCTCTCCAAAACTCACGGGAACAACCATCCTTGGCGCCGCAGCCGTCCAGGCCGCGAAAAAGGCGGCCGATGACGCCTTGGCCAAGGTAAACGCGGAACTGGGCGGCGCCGACACCCAGCTTGCCGCTTTAGAGAAGGTAGCCGTCGAGGCAGAAACGGCGGCCGCGGCGGCAAAAACCGCTGCCGCCGGGGCCCTAGCCGCACAAACCGCGGCCCAGACGGCCGCTGCCGCCAAACGCCAGCAGGCCGACGAAGCGAAGAGTAAGCTGGATGCTCTCACCGCGGGCGTCCAGAAACCGGCCGAGGCCGTGGTAATTGCGCTGGCCAAGGCCTTGACCGACGCCGCCGTCGCCAAAGACGCCCTGAGCCAACCGTCGGCGCAAGCCAACGCGGCGGCCAGGGCCCAACAAGCATCCGAAGCAGCCAAGAAAGCGGTTGGACAGACCGAAGCTCTGGTTAACATCACCAACCAAGTGACCGCTGCGGTCGCCGCTCATCAGGCCGCCGAGCAAGCGGCCCAGCAGGCGGCCTCCGCGGTGGCCGGCGCCAAGGTCGAAGCCGATAAGGCTGCCGCGGCGCAAGCAGCTTTGGAGAAGGCCGCCGCCGAGAAGCGTGCGCCGGTCACAGCGGCCAAGGCCGCGCGAGACAAACTGGCGGCCGACCAACAGGCCGCCGTGGCCAAGGTGGCCGAAGCCGACAAGATCCTCGCCAACGCCACGCTTCGCCGAGAAGCGGTTCCCGCCGAGGAGCTCATGCAAGCCTTCTACTACTGGCAGGACGTGCCCGCGAAGGAACTCTTGATGGCCGTGGTAGAGCCGACGTTCTTCACGCTATCGAGCAACGTCTCGACGACCGAAGTGCATGAAATCCAGCAGGGTGGCCAGCTTGTGGTGGTCGTGAAAGCATCGCGCGACGGACTCCCGCGCTTTCTCGCGAAGGTCGAGGCGGAAACGAAAACGGTTGCGGACGCGACGGCCAAGGTGAAAGCGGACCTGGAGAAGGCCAAGGTGGCCCACCCGGCCGCCGAGCAAGCGGCCAAGGAAGCCGAAGCGGCCGCCGCCAAGGCGGATGCCGCCGGCAAGGCCCAGGCCACGCAAGTGGCTGCCGAGAAGCGCAAGCTGGCCACCGCGGCCAAGGCCTCCTTGGACGCGCTGGTCAACGCAGAAAAGGTCGCCAATGTCCAATTGGCCCAAGCCAACCAGAGGGTCGTCAACGCCAAGGCCGTAGTCAACGGCCCCATCGCCGTAAGCGGCGTCACGCCTCCTGGCGGTATCACGGTCACGGCAGCCGTCCTCGCGGCCACTCAGGCCGAAGCGACTCTCACAATTGCGATCCCCAAGCAAGCTGCCGTAGGATTCCGTCAGAACATCATCATCAACGGAACGCTCCGAGCCGGTGGCGAGACGGTCACGCGAACGATTCCGGCCATCCCGATCAAGGTGATCGCCGCTGCGGCGAAGTAGTAGGTCGTATTCTCCGATGGTTTACGGCAAGAGACAAGACCATCGGCTGTTTGGGCCCAAGATAATTCGCGCCACGGATGCTGCGACGGGGACCCTTGATTGAATCAGCGACAAGGCGCGTGCCAGGCCATGCTGAACCGCAATTCCCCAGAGGGATTCCCCCGACTCGTGCGGTTGTGTACTATAGCCCGGTTGGTGACAAAGCTTCCGCCGGTCCAACGTAAACCACTTGAGCAAGAGCCATTCGACGGCCGATCGACAGTTGCTCCGTCTGGCGCAACAGGGATCTGAAGCGGCATGGGAGGCGATTGTCCGGGTTGTTCCGAAAGTCCGCCTGATCGCCCAATGACCTGGCCAGAATTGATGGAAAAGAGATCCATATCTTGACAAGAGGGGGGCTGTCCGGTAGATTCAGTGGCTGGATGGAGAGGGGATAGGAATCGCTATCATTTGGCCGAAGAGCAGAAAGGACGCACTCGCAAAGCAGCAGGCGGTGGGCCATGCATACAACGAACATCTAGCATCGCAGAATACGAGCACGGAACGCTGGCCCAAACTGTTGCCGACCGGAAAGCCAACCTGACGACCGGCCTCAAGCCGCTGGCAAGCGGGGCAACCCCCTGTCGTCAACGTGTTGGCAGTTATGTACAAGAAGTACCAGGCCCAATTCGGCTTGGACGAGTGAAAGCGAGCACGAAATGAGACAAATCAAGAGCATCGAGGTCGAGAACTTCAAATCGCTTGTGGACTTCAAGATCGAGCTATCTAAGTTCAGTTGCCTGATCGGACTGAACGGGGCTGGAAAATCAACGGTTCTTCAGTTCATCGATTTTCTTTCGCAACTCGTCGGTGGGGAGATGAAAGGTTGGCTGAGAAAAAGGAAGTGGAGGACGACAGATCTCAGATCGAAACTCACCAAGAAAGTGAATATCGACTTCTGCGTCTTCTTCTCGGATGAGAATGGCGAACCGGCTGGACGGTGGGAGGCAAGTTACAGCCCATCAAAGAATCGTTGCACACGAGAACGCATTGATCTGTTTGACTTCATCCTTGAAGTCACCAAGGACAGACTACACACCTTCTGCGGTCGATTGCCACATCCGCCGGACTGGAAGGACCAGAAGTCACAGATCACGTTCAGCTACGAGGGCTCAATTCTTTCGGCATTGAAGGAGGAATTGTTGCCACCCTCCATTCTCGAATGCAAGAAGCTTTTTCAAGAGGTCAAGTCTCTCGATTTACTGGCCCCCGAACATCTGCGGCAACGCACCAGAGAATCGTCCGGCACGCTTGGTCTAGGCGGGCAGAACTTGTCTGCGTTTCTGCATGAAATGAGCGACCAGAAGCGACTTGGTCTCATCGACAAACTGAAGGAAGCGTACCCAGATCTTCAAGGACTGCACGCCAAATCGCTTCGATCGGGGTGGAAGCAGATCGAGATCAGCGAGAGCTACGAAGGACCGGAAACCGGCTTCTTTCCTGCGATGATTACGGAAGCCCGCCATATCAACGACGGGATGCTGCGGCTGATGGCTATTCTCGCCGAACTTCAATCGGATCATAGATTCCTGCTCTTCGACGAGATTGAGAACGGAATCAACCCGGAACTTGTTGAATTCGTCCTGAATGAACTGGTCGCTACGCCGAAACAAGTCATGGTCACAACGCACAGCCCCATGATCCTGAACTATCTGGATGACGATGTGGCCCGAGAAGGAATTCTTTACCTCTACAAGACCCCCAATGGCCACACTCACTCGATTCCATTTTTCTCAATCCCGTCACTTACCGAAAAGCTGACGGTGATGGGGCCGGGTGAAGCTTTTGTCGACACGAATCTCAAAGCCCTTAGTGAAGAAATCAAAACGATCACGGAGGGGCAGTGAGATGTTTTTCCTTTTCAGCGGCGAAGGCCCAACGGACCTCGGCGCGTGTGCCGGTAGTGCGATGCAGTGTGACGGTGCGAAGTACGAGTACGGGCCAATGACGGTAATCGTGAGCCAAATCGTGGAAGAACGGTATCACTACTCGTTGCTCGAAACTGGACACAATGGTTTTGTCGCAAAAGGAACTCTGAGCAATCGAGCGACCGAACTGAAGGCTGCCAGGAAAGCCTTGGGACTGCCGGGAAAGAAGCGGGGTAAGGAAACACGCTACTTCTTCAACAACGCCAGGGTCTTGGCCCGAATTGCGAAGGAAAGAAAAGCTGAATTGAACGATGAAGTTGTCGCCATCTTGTTTCGGGATTCGGACGGCACAGCCTCTGCGGGACGTGGCCTTTGGTCGGACAAGCGACAGTCGATGCTGGATGGCTTCACAAAAGAAGGGTTCTTCAAGGGCGTTCCCATGATTCCAAAGCCAAAGTCCGAGGCGTGGATCATTTGCGCTGTGAAGGCAAACCCATATCAAGCTTGCGAGACGCTGGAGGAACGGCCTGGCAGCGACCGTTCGCCAAACTCGCTCAAGGGAGAACTTCGCGACATTCTGGGAGAAGAACCGGCGAGAGTATCGCTTAATTCTATGGTACATGACCGGAGGATTGACTTTCGCCGGATCGACATGCCGAGCCTGAGGGCATTTCGGGAACGACTTGAAGAAGTCATGTGACAGGAACACACGACAACCAATGGCACTGAAAGAGTCAACGACGCCTCTGAAACGTTTTTCCCGGAAGAGGACGAGCGGATCGGCTTCAGGCCCATTTCGAAGCGGAAATGTCGGTTTGAGATTATCATGGCCCGGTGCGCTGCAAGCGTGCGGCCGAACCTGCCTTTATAGACCAAGGAGATATCCAATGTCGAACGTCGATCGTCGAGATTTCATCAAGTCGTCAGTGGCTTTGGCCGGAACCGTGGGGCTGTCGCTGGTCAAGCCGAAGCGGGTCGTCGGATCCCAGGCCAATTCTCGGATCAAGCTGGGAGTGGTCGGTTGTGGCGGACGGGGAAGCTGGATCGCCGGGCTGTTTTCGCGGCACAAGGGTTACGAAATGCATGCCGTGGCCGACTACTTCCCCGAGGTGGCCGAGAACGCCGGCAAAACGCTGGGCGTTGATGCCTCGCGACGTTTCTCGGGCTTGGACGGCTATAAGAAGCTCATCGCCAGCGGCGTCGAGGCCGTGGCCTTGGAGACGCCCCCGTATTTCTTCCCCGAACATGCCCAAGCGGCCGTCGAGGCCGGCCTGCATGTCTACATGGCCAAGCCGGTCGCCGTCGATATACCGGGCACGCTGCAGATCGGCGCGTTGGGAAAGAAATCGACCGAGAACGAACGCTGTTTCCTGGTCGACTTCCAGGTCCCCACCGATCCGCACAACATCGAGACGGTCAAACGGGTCCACGACGGCGCCATTGGCCGGATCGTGCAGATCAACACGTGTTATTGGGCCGGAACATTCGCCGATCCGCCGCTGACCGACTCTTGGGCGAGTCGGCTGCGGGGACTGGTCTGGGTCAACGACATCGCGATCGGCGGTAGCTATCACGTCAACGCTTGCATTCACGGCGTGGACGCCGGCGTGTGGATTGCCGGCAGTCGCCCGGTCAGCGCAACCGGCACCTCGGCCATCGGACGTCGCAACCCGCACGGCGACAGCCGCGATCTGTACAGCATCTCATTCGAGTTCGCCGACGGCACGCTGATGAACCACAGCGGCTCGCACGTGAACTATCCCTTCAAGGTCCGTTGCGTGGCCGTGGGCCAAGACGGCAGCGCGGAGATCGGTTACACGGGCAAGGCCTTCATTAACGGCGGTTCCGCACCCTACGAAGGCGGAGACATCTTCTCCAGTCTGTACACGGTCGGCGCGCTGCGCAACATCATGACCTTCTACAAGAATGTTACCGGCAGCGACTTCTCCAATCCGACCGTCGAGCCCTCGGTCAACAGCACGCTAGCCACGATCCTCGGCCGCGAGGCGGCGCTGCGTCGCGAGCGGCTGACGATGGAAGCACTAATCACCGAAAACCGACGCATCGAAGGCGACCTGACCGGGCTGGAAGCGTAAGCCGTTTTCAACTTGCGGACTTGGTCGAACCGTGCGACAATTGCAAATCTCGGCTGTCGTGAGTGTGGCTATCGGAGACGTCCACGGTGAAGCATCTGCAATTCAATTGGTCCATGCTATTTGTGCTTGTGGCTGCGGCCGGCGTCTCGATGGCTGAGGATGCAGATCTGGACTCTTTCTGGAAGGGCGAATATGCGTCGTTGAGCAGACAGATATCCAAAGCCCGGGACAACAATAATAAGCCCGCTTCGTCAGGTCGAGCACAACACCGCAGCACTCACGCCCTGATATGGGAATCCGATCGCGACGCTCTGGATGTGGTGCTGCGCCGTACCCGGGCACTGTTGCAGTCTATCGCCGACATGCCTGATGCGCCGGACCTCTCGGATAAACTTCAAAAGCTCGAAACTATCGAGGCGACTGAAGCGCGGACCGGATTGGCAAAGACCGGGGCAGACCTTCGTCGGCAATTGTATCGGGAAGCATGCGTGCTTCGGCGTGCCATAGCTTTTGAGAATCCCCTGCTTGACTTTGATGAGATTCTGGTGATGACCGCGGGCATCGGGATGGGGGGAGAAAAACTTTCGGGTGAACAAGAGTTGTGGACTGAAGAGCGAAGTGACTACTTCCAGTACATCGGCTTTGCCAACACGAGCAAGAATGGTGTGGGGCCTATGGTGTTGTCGGACTGGAAACCCGGCACTCCCGCGGTTCGCAAGATTCTCAAAGACGGGCATGGCATCTTGAAATTCCACACGTGTTACGACCTTCACCCGGACGGCGCCAGGCTCGCTTTTGCCGGCCAGACCAAGACGGCGACACACAACTACAGCGGATCCATTGCGGGCCATACGTGTATTTTCAGCGTGAATGTGGACGGGACGGGGCTGACGAAGCTTACCCGTGACGACGAGTTTGGCGATGCGTTCCCGTGCTGGCTGCCTAACGGCAGGATCGCTTATGTGTCGGAGTGTGCCCGGTGGGGCGGTCAACGTCATGTCCGGATGGACCGCTGCGGAGGCGTAGGCGCTACGCTATGGTCTATGAAGGCAGACGGGTCCGATGCCTTTGCGATAAGTTGGCACGAGACGGCCGAGTACCATCCGGTCGTCGACAATGACGGTAAGCTCGTGTATTCCCGATGGGACTATATCGACCGGAGCTGGGACGCTGCCCACCATCTCTGGACTTGCGGCGTCGATGGTACTGACCCGCGGGCGCCGCACGGCAACTATCCCTATCCGCACCAGATGCTCGACGGGCCCGTTCATAACGATGGACGAGCGGACCGGCCGTGGACCGAGATGTTTATCCGGCCCATACCCCATACCAGCAAGAAATACATCGCGATTGCCGGCCGCCACCACCTGCCGATTCCGGGCGTGCCGATCCTTATCAATACGGGCATCCCGGACGACAACAAGATGTCTCAGGTCGAAATCATCGGCGGTTCACGTCTTCCCCACGAGGTCGGCGGCAGTTCGGTGGGATACAATTCGCCCGACGGTTACGCCGCTTCCTCGCGCCCAATGTCTTACCTCGAGCATCAGTACGATACGCCCTGGCCGCTGAGCGAGGATTACTATCTGATCACCGACCGACATCACGTGCTGCTGCTCGATCAGTTTGGAAACCGCGAGTTGATCTACCGATGGAAGGGAGACGGTTTCATCTTCAGCCCCAGACCGCTGCGCTCACGACCCCTGCCACCCGAACTGCCGACCCGGACATGGCAGGGGGAACGTTCGGGGCTTAAGGACCACAAGCGTGCGACCATCTCGGTCATGAACGTCTACAATTCCGATTTCGAGTGGCCAGAAGGATTGCACGTGAAAAAGCTGCGGATCATCCAAATCGCTCCTGCCGCCACGCCAGACGTTACGGTTGTAAACGGAGTTCCCACCGCCTCCTCGTACGGCACTTCCATGGCGCGGATGGTGCTGGGGACCGTCCCGGTCGAGGAAGACGGCAGCGCCTATTTCGAAGCCCCGGTGGGAAAGCTGATCTATTTCCAGACACTTGACGAGAACAACATGGCCATTCAGTCGATGCGCTCCGGCACGTACGTCCATCCGGGTGAACAACTCACCTGCACCGGCTGCCACGAGTCGAAATGGGATACGCCTGCACCGCCGAAGACACGACCGATCGCTTTCCGTCGTGCTCCTTCGCCGATTGAAGTCGAGCTTCAGGAGGCCCGTCCCTTGACGTTCTACCGACTGGTGGAGCCCGTGTTTCAGAACACCTGCCTGCCGTGCCACCAGCGTGAAGGTGAGGAGCCCCTGGACTTCAGTTATAAGGCGCTGCTGCCGTGGGTCTGGTATGCCGATTCGCGTGAGTGGGCCTTCAGCATGCCCACCGGTGGTTCCCGCAACGTGGCCGGCCGGTTCGGAGCACGCGAGTCACGCATGGGTAAGGCCCTACTGGCGACGCACGGCCCCTGGCTCTCTGCAAACGATCTTCACCGAGTCACGCTTTGGCTCGACGTGAACTCGATGCAGTACAGTGGATATTGCGCAACTTACAATCGCGGAACGTATGCGTGGGAGTCGCAGACTATCGCCCGACAGGAGTCCGGCGAAGCGATCTGGCCGTCGTTCGAAGTGGACCCCAAAAACCCTACCGGCGTAGAATCCGACCGGCCGTTGCCAGACTAAATGACATTTTGTGATTCAGGGGGAGAGAAAAAGGGAGAGAAAAAGGGGACATCACTGATATTGACGCCGGGAGCCGAACAGGAGATACTTCAGGGATGCCACGAACCGCCCGATCGATCGAAGCTGGCACGGTCTATCATGTGCTCAACCGGGGGAACGGTCGCATGCGACTGTTTCACAAGGACGGTGACTACGAGGCCTTCGAACGAGTCCTGACGGAAGGGTTCGATCGCTATCCGGTGGACCTGCTGACCTACTGCCTGATGCCCAATCATTGGCACCTGGTGGTCCGGCCGAAGACCGACGAGGCGTTGGGGCGGCTGATGGGATGGGTGGGTGTGACCCATGTCCGGCGACACCACGAACACTATCACCAGCGCGGCACCGGCCACCTGTACCAAGGGCGTTTCAAGAGCTTTCCTGTGGCCGAGGACGACTACTTCCTCGCGCTCTGCCGGTACGTCGAGGCCAACCCACTGCGTGCGAAGCTGGTCCAGCAGGCCGGGCAGTGGCCTTGGAGCGGCTTTTGGTGTCGGGAACATGCTGGGACGGAGATCCCGTTGAGTCCCTGGCCCGTCCCGCGACCGCGGAACTGGAAGGCGTTGGTCCATGGAGGCTTGGCGGAGGACCAGTTGCAAGGCGTGCGGGAGTGTGTCGTTCGAGGTCGTCCGCTAGGCACGGCAGCCTGGGTACGCTCGACCGCCGAGAGGCTGGACCTAGAATTCACCCTCCGCGGTCCCGGCCGGCCGCGGAAGATGCAAAACAATCAGTGATGTCCCCTTTTTTGGGCCCTTTTTTGGGCCCGGTGTGGCGTTCTGTGGGCGCCGGCGCCGAGATGGGTAGTCTTACGGTGAAGGTGGCTCCGTTGCCTTTGGTGCTTTGCACGTTGATCGTGCCGCGATGGTGCAGTACGATCTGTCGGGCGATGGCCAGGCTCAGCCCCTGCCCTTCCGCATGGTGCTGTGCCTCGTCCTTCGTGAAGTCGTCGAGCACGTGGGGGAGGAACTCCGGATCGATTCCCTGGCCCCGATCGGTGACGCTCAGCACGACCTGATCGTCTTCGGCACAGACACCAATCGTCACCGATTCTTCGCTGGGGCTGAAGCGGATGGCGTTGTCCAATAGCGAGGCAATCACGCGCTCGATGTGTTCCGGATCGAACCAAGCCGTGGCCGAGTCGGGCAGATCCGCGTCGAGGCTCACGCAGTTGTCCTCGGCCCATGGCGTGGCTTTGGAAATCACCCGGCGAACGAGCTTGGACAGGTCCGTCTTTTCGAACGCGAGGTCTACTTTCCCGGATTTCAGCCCACTGAGCAGCATCACCTTCTCGAACAGGGTATGCAGCCGTGTGGCGTTTCGATAGACCATGTCGGCGAGCATTTTCTGCTCCTCGATGTCGATATCCTCGTCGGAGGCGAGCATTTTGGCGGGAGCGATGATTCCGTTCAGTGGCGTGCGGGTTTCGTGCCCCAGCAGCGTCAGCACGTTGCTTTTGAGTTGGTCCACCTCTTCCATCGACTTCAGCCGCGAGTAGACACGGATTTTCGCCGTGAGCTCCTCTTCCTCGAAGGGTTTGGTGATGTAATCATCCGCGCCGACATCGTAACCTTCCAGACGTTCGGAAAGCATGGCCTTGGCGGACACCATCAAGATCTTGCAATGGCACAACGCGGGATTGCTTCGGACGCGACGGCAGACTTCGTAACCGTCGATCCCGGGCATCATGATGTCCAGCAGGATGATATCGGGTTGGAAATCATCAGCGATCTGAAGCGCTTCCTCACCCGAGTTGGCGGTGGCCAACTGGTAGGCACCGTCGAGCGCCTCTCGAATGATCATGATGTTAGTGGGATGGTCGTCGACCACCAGGACCTTGCTTTGCGGTTGCATGGTAATACCTATTGCTTTGACGTACTGAAGGTTTGTTTCTAATCGTGACACGGTGTGAGGTTAGATTTGGTATTCCGCCTCATCGGCGACGGAGGCCAGCGCCGGTATCGGCGTCGGCGTGGTTTCGATTGGAGTGGACACGGGGATCTCGCAGACGAACACGGCACCGCCGCCGGGATCGTTTTCGGCCCAGATGCGCCCCTTGTGTGCGGTGACGATCTCCCGGCAGATGGCCAGTCCAAGGCCGGTGCCACCCGAGCCGGACCTGGTCTTGCTCGACTGCACGAACTTGTCGAACACGGTCTCCAGTTCGTCTTCCGGAATGCCGGGCCCCTGGTCGCGGACGGTGATCGTGGCGGCGCCGTTTCGGTGCGAGAGGGCGACCTCGATGGTCCCGCCGTTGGGCGAGAACTTCATGGCATTGCTCAGCAGGTTTCGTAGCACCTGCCGGATTTTGGTACCGTCCAGACGGGCCGCGATTCCGAGTTCGAGTCCTCGGTGCTCAATGGAAACTCTCCGCTGGGACGCCATCGCCCTGAACTCTTCGGTCACCGAGGTGATCAGGTCGGCGAGATCGTTGAGCCGGAACACGAGGGTCGTCTTGCCGGACTCGAGCTTGGCGATATCCAACAGGTCGTTCAACAAGGCCAGGAGCGTTTCTCCACTCTGTCTGATTTCCAGGAAGTATTCACACAGCTTTTCCAGTTTGGCGGTGGCGTGTCTTTTGACACCAAAGTCAGCGAAGCTGAGGATGGCGTGCAACGGGGTGCGCAACTCGTGCGACATATTGGCCAGGAAGCGACTTTTGGCGAGGCTGGCGGTTTCGGCCACCTCTTTCGCGTGTTGAAGTTCGACGGTCCGCTCGTTGACCGTCGCTTCCAGGATCTCGTTGTGCCGGCGGATCGTATCCTCGGCCTGCTTGCGTTCGGTAATGTCTTGGAAGATAACCACGGCTCCTGCAAGTTGGTCCCGCTCGTCGCAAATCGGAGTGCTGGTGTACTGGACGGGGAAACTTGTACCGTCCTGTCTCCAAAAGACTTCATTATCGACTTTGTGGACGTCACCGTCTTTGAAAGCGGCGTAGATCGGGCAGGTTTCACGAGGGTAGGCGGTTCCGTCCGGTCTTGTATGGTGACTGATGGAGTGTTGGGGTTGCCCGATGAGTTCCTTGGCATCCCAGCCGAGCAATCTTGCGGCCGCGGGATTCACAAACGTGGTGTTTCCATGGGTGTCAAGGCCGTAGATACCCTCGCCGGCCGCTTGCAGGATCAGGCGTTGGCGCGTTTCGATTGTGCGCAGTTCCTCTTCGGCATTCTTGCGGTCACTGATGTCGTCCATCGTGAGGACCACGTGCCTTTGCCCGTCGATGAGTACGGCATTGGCGTTGACTTTTAACCACAGGCTGACCTGCTTCCCATCAACGAACCTCTCGAGCCGGACTTCGGTCCCATGGATCGCATTGCCCGACGTCAAAACGCTTACAATGGTCTGTCGGATAGGGCATGTCGGACACGTCGGGCTGTGTCCACATCCCTTGGGATCGTCACCGCTGTGGATGCAACTGAGTGCATTTCCCGGCGCAGTATCCAGCATGTCAAGGCGATCTGCGCCGGCGAACTTCACGCCAAAGTCGTTGACCTGCTTGACCTCACCCTGGCCGTCAACCAGCAACATGGCATACGGTGCGGCGTCGAAGATGCGTTGAAGATGTGCCAGTTCGGTCTCCTGTTTCCCATCGGCCCCGAGCTGTGCTTGACTGGTCGCAGGCAACGCCATAGAACGGACGATCAGCCTGGCAAACAGGACGTAGAGCCCGCCGATCAGCGTCAAGGCGAGTAGGGCAAGAACACCGACTATCGCCCAACTTGTCGCGGCGTGCGCAGCGCCGCCGGCGTCGTCAGGTCCCGAGAGTATCAGCGCACTGGCTTGCCAATGGAACCCCGCGCCCAGCAGCAGGGTCAGGCTTACCAGAGCCCCCAGTAGGATGTTTGTTCTTGTTCTTGGCGACATACTGCCCTCCGATGTGCCAGACATTATTTCAGTATGCCCGCATTACGGGCTGGGGGATAATCCTTGTGATAGTGATTTCCGTTGATGCCTCATTTCATGAACTCCCGGCGGCTACCGGTGTTTCCTCGAGTGTTTGGTCGGGGACCTCCTCAGATGCTTCGGCCAGCGGGATTTCGAACGCGAACTGTGCCCCGCCACCCGTTCGGTTCTTGACCCAGATCCGACCCTTGTGTGCGGTGACAATCTCCCGACAAATGGCCAGTCCCAGGCCGGTTCCGCCGGCGCCCGAGTTCGTCTTGCTCGACTGAACGAACTTGTCGAACACGGCGTTCAATTCATCGAGCGGGATGCCGGGCCCCTGGTCGGAGACCGTGATCCTGGCCTTATTGTTTCTGTCTGCGAGGGCCACTTCGACGATCCCGCCCTCCGGTGAAAACTTGATCGCATTGCTCAGCAAGTTGCGCACCACCTGCTTGATCTTGGTGGCATCCAGGTGGGCCTCGATGCACCGATCGGTCTCTTGTAGCCGAATCACAACGTTCCGTTGGGCGGCCATGGCGCGGAATTCTTGGGCTACCGAAGTGAGATGCGCATGGAGATTCTCGCTCTGGAAGTCGAAGACCATCTTACCCGACTCGAACTTGGCCAGATCGAGCAGGTTGTTCAGCAGCGAGAGCAGTGTTTTGCCGCTGTGTGCGATTTCCTGGAAGTAGCCGAGCAATTGGTCGCGCCCGGCGAAAGCACTCTTCTTGACGCCGAAACCGGCAAAACTGAGGATGCCGTGCAAGGGGGTACGCAGTTCGTGCGACATGTTGGCCAGGAACTCGCTCTTGGCCCGATTGGCCGTTTCGGCGACGTCGCGGGCGGTTTGCAGGGCTGCCGTGCGCTCTTCCACGCGCCGCTCCAGTTCGACGTTTTTCACCTGCAACAGATAACGGCTGCGTCGCACCTGAAAAGCGGCCAGGAGCAAGCCGCCGATGACGATGCAGGCATATCCGGTGGCCGCGGCGTAGCGGGCGCTTTGCACGTCGGGTCGGTCCCAGAACATGGCGTCCGGCAGACCGACCCAAAGCTGCCAAGGCCCGCCCTCGTCAACCACATCCAGCGACAGGACCTCCGAATAGAACAAGCCCGGATCCGGCTCGGCCGACATCATCCAACTTCGGGACGCTTGCCATTGGCCATCCTGATGCGGGTCGACCAGATAATCGTACGCCAGGTTCCGCATCGCGTAGTCACCCGACGGCAACAGGTCGCGCAACGCATGAGTAAGGATCGTGGCCGAAATGCAGCCCTTGAGGTTTCCGTCCGGGCCGTAGAATGGCACGGCATAGCTCAGACCGGAGCGATCGCGGTCGTTCGGTTGGCTGGGCAAGTATCGGGTGTTGTCGCAGGTGATCACCTCGGGACCGCCGATGGCGGGAAAATCCAGCCCGCGGATGTTCTCGATCCGGGGGACGGTCCGTCGCATCCAGTCGAGTTGCTTCTTCATCAGGCGGTACTCATAAACCTCCACCTCTTCCAAGGCACATTCAGGACCGTGTTTTGTCTTGATGTCTTCGGCATGCCGGCCGACGATCAATTCGTCGAAGGTAGTGATCGGCTCTTCGAGACGCCCGGTGTGGGAGTCGATTCGGTCGGGCTCCATATCGACCGGCACGATGTACAATTCCGAGACGTCCACGTTGCTGGCCAGGTTGTTGTAGATCTCCTGCACACTCAGGCGGGCGTCGCTTTGCAGTCCGTCGCCACCGTGGAACTCGATATCTTGCGCATAGCGCTGCACGGTCCTCACGCCGGGTAACCGCGCAATCGTGCGCAAGCCCTGATACATCTGCGTAAACGTGTGTTCGATGTCTTTGGCCACTAGTGCCGCGTGGTCGTGCATCTCGTTGCGGTAGTTGTCCACCGCGGCGTCGAGATCGAGCCCGTACTTCCACTGGACGGCCCCGGCCAAGACCAGCCCCATGGCCAGAATCGGCAAGTAGCCGTGGCGTCGCAGACGCGTTGTGATTGCCCCTTGTTTCACGCTACCTTCACACAGCCGAATCCGCTTTCCGCAAGAGCAAGAAAGGGAACGGGTATGGTGTAAGGGTTTCCCCGGTCAGGCGGACTGTCCCCGTACGGTGACCCTAAGTGCATGGTAACTCACTACCACCATAGCACCTAATTCCGCCGGGGCGAGCTTGGCGGGCAATACACGAGTGACGAAGGGCAATAACTCACCATATCAGCCCAAATCCTCGGAACAATCGATTCGACCCTCAGCCCCAGAGGCGGCGCCGCAGCCAGGCCAGCAGGGATCCGATCCCCAGAAGCAGGAGGCTCGAGGGCTCGGGGATGTTGAAGACCTGGTTGTAGGCCTGATCGAAATCCTGGGCCGTGTTCCAAAAGAGTTCGACCAGTTCGAGGTCCGCCGGGCCGACGAACCCGTCGCCGGTCATGTCGCCGGCGGCCCAGCCACCCGGCCCCTCCCAACCGTCGTGCACCAGTTGCAGGTCGGTGACGTCGATGCCCGTGTCCAGATTCACGTCGCCGAATTCGGTACCCAGGATGATCCGTACCAGGATGTCCACGTCGTCCTGATCGGTGGTCCCATCGACGCTCAGATCGTCGTACCAGTCGGTCGAGCCGAAGCGGCTGAACAGCTCGTCGATGTCCCAGGGATTGGTGCCAAAATCGCCGGTGAAGTCGCCGCGTCGCAGCAGCATGTCACCGTAAGTGTCCAGCGTGGCCTGGGGCGCTCCGGCTGCCTCGAGCGCCACGTCCAGGGCGTACAGATCGAGGTTATCCACCCGGCCGTCGGCGTTGACGTCGGCGGCCGGGTTGAACGGGCTGTTGATCAGCTTTTGGCCGTTCTTGGGGAGTGAGGGTTGACGGCTCGGCACTGGTGGGCAAGCCTGTAGCCTGACGAATGGGCTGGTGGGCAATCTGTAGAAGATCCGTCAGGGCAAGCCCTGACCTACGGGCTGGTGGGCAAGCCACCAGTGGCACACGGCTCGTCGAACCCGTTCGTAGTGCCCCGATTCATCGGGACTGCTCAGGCGAATCCCGGGAATATCACGCCAAGAGCCTATCGGTTAGTGAAACTAGGGAAGCTTTGACGTTCAGTGAAGCTTCAACAAAAATGCCGTAACGACCGGGCGTCTGGGTAAAGCTGAATATCTGGCATTTATCGGTCGATTCCCCGATCAGAGGACCACGTCTTTTGATTCCCGCATCGCCAATGAGCAGTTCCGGAGAAACGGGGCTTCGCGCTGGTGCGTTGGCAATGCAAGACGCGATGGACCGTGGTTTCGATTGTCACCCCACGCCGCGCCGGCGGTCACCCCACGTTGAAGGAAGCGATTATGACCAGACAGTTTACGCGATGCCTTTTGCCGTTGATTCTTGGACTCGTTGTCTCAGTGTCCATTGTCTCCATGCCCACCCTGGCCGCGGTGCAGGATTTCGAGCCCACGCCCCCGGGACCCCCGGTTCCCTCGCAAGCCTACGAGCCGGCGACACTTCCCGGGAAGACTGCCCAAAACTCCGATCAGGCCAAATCCGATCTGGCAAACTCGGAGCGACCGATTGAAGTCATTCAAGAACGTTACTCCAGCGGCAAAGTCAAGATCCGCCGCGAAGTAACCCAGGACGAGACGGGAAATTACATTCTGCACGGTGAGTGGAAGATGTGGGATGAACAGGGGAATCTGGTTGCCTCGGGGCGATACCAGGATAATGAGCGGCACGGCCCATGGGTCCGTCGCCACTCGGCGAGGGATTCCAAGCTATTCTCGCAATTGCCTTACAAGGCCGCCAAGGCGCCGTTCACTTCGGTGGCCACCTTCGACCAAGGCGACTTGCACGGCAAGTGGACCCTTTCCGACGCCGCGAATCACAAGATCAGCGAGTGGGAGTACGACCGCGGCGCGCGCCACGGCACGTGCACCTGGCTACATGCCTCCGGCAAGGTGATGCAAGAATGCACCTACCGCAACGGGCTCCTTGACGGGTATCTGCGTCAATACGATACCAAGGGCAAGCTGGTCGTCAACGAGACCTACCAGCAGGGCCAGAAGGTCGCCTTGAAGGTCAAATACTTCAAAGAAACCAGGACCAGCAAAGGCAAGAGAAAAGAATCGCAAGGTATGTATCTGTTCGCACAACTCGTCGTCGACACCGTCGACGACTGGTGGAATGCCAAGCCCGCCACCTACAAGCCCTTGGGACGAGACATCAAACATGGGCTCTGGATCGCCGTGCATCCGAACGGCCAGAAACGCGTGGAAGGCACTTACGAACAGGACGTTCGTGATGGGCGATTCATCTGGTGGCACCCCAACGGGCAAGAGGCTTTAAGCGCCAGCTACCAGAAAGGCGAGTCGCACGGCGCCTGGGTCTGGTGGCATCCCAACGGGCAGAAGTCCGCGACCGGCCAGTACCTCAACGGCGAAATGACCGGAATTTGGGCCCATTGGAAGCCAGACGGCCAGCTTCAAGAGAAGTCCGATTTCTCGGCAAAGGCCGCCCGCTCCGTGGCTGCGCACGAAAGGAAACAGGACGCCCAAAAACCAAAGGCCCAGACCTCCCAAAGCACGGCCGCGAAAACGAAGAAGAGGTGAGGCACCCAAGTAGAATGACGAAGCACGAATGACGAATGACGAAAGGGAGAAAACTCTCTTAGTCATTCGTCATTCTGATTTCGTCATTTTGAATTTCCCCTACATACGGCCCTACTCGTTCAACTCCAGGATCCGAAAATCGTCGAAGCGGATCCAGTGTTCAGCGTCGGTCGGGCCGTTGTAGCATTGGATGCTGACTTCGTCTTTGTTCGCGGCGGGAAGGCTTCCTTGGCCGGCCGTTTGGAACTCGCCCTTCCCCTCGGGCCGAAACTGCGCGATCCACTTGTCTGCCGAAACGGTCAGCCGAAGCTGCACCGTCTTGGCCCGCATCGACACTTTGCCCGGGATGATCCACAGGTCGCCGTCGATCATTTCCTTGACCAGCTTCAAGACCGGCTTGCCGTCGTTGTACCAGGTGATGCCGGCCTGTTCGAACTGGTTGGTGGGCTTGGTGTGACTCGTGACGGTCACCTCGATGGCGAACGTCCCCTGGCTGCGATCGGGCGCCTTGCGAACCAGAGCGTTCTTCACATTGTGGGCCAAGCCGGGCTCGACGCGGATCTCCAGGCCTTCGTCCGCGACCCGCCACGCCTGGGCATTCTCTCGCAGCCAGCGCCAATCGGCGCCCAATTTCTCTTTGAAGCCATCCTCGAAAACCACCTTCGGCTCGGCGGCGGGCAACGTCGCACAGACCAGCAGCAATCCAATCGTCAGAAGAAAAGCACGTTTCATGGCGGGGCTCCTCGGGTACAGGAGTAGTATGGGGGGGACCACACCCGGCAACGACCGCCGGGTGCCGACGCCACTGTCTTACCATACAACGGATATCCCTGCAAGTGTGCCATCGATCGGCAGATTTGAATATCTAAGGGAACTCGGGTATACTCGGGGATACTGGTGTGTGCCACTGCTTCGCAGAAGCAGTGTTTTCGCCCGGCAGGACAAACGGCACTGCTTCTGCGAAGCAGTGGCACACGCTTTTTCAACGGGCTGAGAAGATCACGCGGCCGGACATTTCCCCTCCAAAGCACGCAACACGACAGGTAGTATCCACATCATGAGAATCTCACGCATCACCTGGATCTGGGTAATCCTCCTACTGCTGTTCGTTTCGGTCGCCCCGGCCGAGTCGCGGCGCGGACCGTTTGTCGAGCAGCCACGGTCGGTTCGCAGTCGCACCTTCGATCAGCAGCACATTCGGCTCGACTTGAAGTTCGATTTCCAGCAGCGGGAAGTGGCCGGTCGGGCCATGCTGCGGCTCTGCCCGATCGTGCCGCTGACGACCGTCGAATTGGACGCGGCCGACATGAAGATCGAACAGGTCGCACTGGCCGACGAGGCGGGCAATCCGACCGAGCAGAAGCTGACTTTTGCATCGCAAGACCGGCAACTCACGATTACGCTCGATCGGTCGTACAAGGCGGACGAAACGATTCGCCTGGCCATCGACTATCGACTCATCAAGCCCCAGCGGGGTGTGCATTTCGTGGCGTCGAACGACGACACAGACCGCGCCGCCATGGCGTGGACGCACGGCGAGCCGATCACCGCCCGGTATTGGTTCCCCTCCTTCGATTCGCCCGCCGACCGGTTAACGAGCGAGATCCTGGTGACCGTCCCGGACGGATTCTTCGTGCTGGCCAACGGAAGTCTCAAGAGCAAGACGCCCAACGCCGACGGCACGCGGACCTGGCACTGGACGCAAGAGCAACCGCATGTGACCTACCTGATGTCGGTCGTCGCGGGCCAGTTCGAGGCCTTCGAGCAACAGTGGGACGGAATTCCCGTGGTCTCCTACGTTCCCAAGGGCCGGCTGGCCGATGCCGCGCGATCGTTCGAGAAGACGCCGCGGATGGTCGAGTTCTTCTCGCAAAAGATCGGCTATCGCTACCCCTGGCCCAAGTACACGCAAATCTGCGTGGGCGAGTATCTTTGGGGCGGCATGGAACACACGTCGGCCACCACCTTGAACCTCAACACACTGCACGACGAACGGGCTCATCTGGATGTCTCCAGCGACGGGCTCGTGGCGCACGAGTTGGCGCATCAATGGTGGGGTGACTTGATCACCTGCAAAGATTGGGGCGAGTTGTGGCTCAACGAAAGCTTCGCCACCTACTTCACCACCGTTTGGACCGAGCACGACTTGGGCCCCGAAGAGGCGTCCTGGCGCCGCTATCAAGAGGCCGAGTCGTATTTCGGCGAGGACAAGGACGAATACCGGCGCCCCATTGTCACCTATCGTTACCGCCAGCCGTGGAACATGTTCGACAGCCATTCCTACCCCAAGGGCGGCCGCGTGCTGCACATGTTGCGATTCGTGCTCGGTGAAGAACTCTTCTGGAAGGCGATCCGCCATTACTGCCACAAACACGCGTTCAACAGCGTCGAAACGGCCGACTTCCGCATTGCGATCGAAGAAGCGACCGGGCAGGGGCTCAACTGGTTCTTCGACCAATGGCTCTACCATGGCGGGCATCCACAATACGAAGTCGCTTACAACTGGGATCAACAGCAGAAGTCGCTGGAGCTTACCGTCAAGCAAGTTCAAAAGGTCGACGCCCTGACGCCCCTGTTTAGGATGCCGGTCGAAATCGAACTTTTCGTGGGAGAAGAAACTCTCATCAAGCGGATTACCGTCTCCCAAAAAGAAGAGAAGTTCCATTTCTCGCTCGACCAACGACCGAGCCGCGTCTGCTTTGATCCTCACGATTGGATTCTCAAAAAGCTCGATTTCAAGAAAAGTAAAGAGGAGTGGCTGACCCAGGCCGCCGCCGGGCAAGTGATCTGCCGCGTTCGGGCCGTGCAGGAGTTGGCCCAGTTTACGAAAGATCCGGACGTCTTGACCGCACTGGCGAAAGTTGCCCGGGAAGACACGTTTTGGGGTGTCCGCCAGGAGGCCGCCAAGGCGATCGGCGCCTTCACCGACAACGTAGCACGCGACGCGCTGCTCCAAACGGCCCGAGAAGACCCCAAGGCGCAAGTTCGACGCGAGGCGATCAAGGCCCTGGAAAAACACTCGGGCAAGGAGACCGTCGAAGCCCTTCGGCAGATCATTGCCGAGGACCAATCCTATTACGCTGTGGCCGAGGCGCTGCGCACGTTGGTGAAGGTCGATCGGGCCGGTTGTCGCGCGGATCTACAATCGGCCATGGCGCGAGAAAGCCACGCCGAGGTGATCCTGGCCGCCGCGGCCGACGGTTTTGCGGAACTCGGCGATCGACAAGCCGGACAAGACATGGCCGTTTTGCTGAAACAGGCCACCTCACCGGCGCGCCAAAAGGCCCTCTTCAAGGCCTTGGTACGGCTGAGTAAGGACCAGCCCGAGTTGCTCGAAGCCGTACGAGAACAGCTCGACGCGGGCGGCTACAAAGTGCGGCTTGCGGCCATTGAGGCGTTGGGCGAGGCTCACGACCCCCAGGTGATAGAGTGGCTCGTCGCCCGCCGGCCTGAGGAACCCGACGGTCGGCTGACCGAACGCATCGACAAGAGCCTCGAAAAGCTGCGCAAACGGCAACAGGATTTGCAGAAGATCCAGCAGCGGCTCGATACCGTGGAGAAGGAGAACCGCACCCTACGCGCCCGCCTCGAAGCCCTCGAAACCGCGGCCGAAACCAAGCAGTAGCCTTGCATCCCATGGCAAAATCGGCTAGGCTTTGCCGGAAAGCCACGATGCCCGGCGTCTGGTACCTCAGTGACCTATAAAGCCGCGACCGTTGGTCGCGCCAGAATTCTGATACTGCTCAGCGCCGCATTTCCCGCCGCCGATGTTCGCGACCAACGGTCGCGGCTTTATAGCCAGCACACAAAACACAAGGAGAAAACGGATGCGACACTTGATCACAGCAGCATGGCTCTTGACCTGCCTTGTCGGCTGCGGACAGCCGACCAGCGATCCTGCCGAATCTGAACCAACCGCCAGCGAGGAGATCGACGTGACGGCCGAAACGACCGAGTTCCTTGACGCCTACCTCAACCAGTACGCCGAACTCGAACATCGCGCCACGTTGGCCCAATGGAAGGCGGCCAACTCGGGCAAGAAGGAGGACTTCGACGCCCAGGCCGCCGCCTCTTTGGAGCTTCGCACCTTCCACAGCGATCCCGAGAAGTACGCCAAGGTCCGGCAGCTTCTCGAACAGCAAGACCAACTCGAACCGCTCGCGGCCCGGTCCCTGCAAGTTGCCAAGCTGGCGTTCGAGGGCAACCAGTTACCGGCCGAGATGCTCAAACAGATGGTCGAACTCTCGACCGAGATCGAGCAGATGTTCAACACCTATCGGGCAACCCTCGACGGCAAACAATTCACCAACAACGACCTGCTGGAGATGATCGGCGACGAGACCGACACCCCACGACGCCAAGCCATGTGGGAAGCCTTGAAACAGGTCGGCGGACAGGTTGCCGAGAAGCTGGTCGCCCTGGCCAGAATTCGCAACCAGGCGGCCGAACACCTCGGTTACAAGAACTATTGGGAGATGTCCATTCGGCTACAGGAGCATGACCCGACGCAACTGCTGGGGATCTTCGACGAGTTGGAAAAGATGACCGACGAGCCGTTCCGCAAGATGAAGGAACAACTCGACGGCGAACTGGCGCGACGCTTCGCTATCGAGCCGGAGCGGATGATGCCGTGGCACTACGACAATCCATTTTTCCAGGCCGCCCCGCCGTCCGAGAAGCTCGACCTGGACGAGTTCTACCAGGACCGAACTAAGGAACAGATCGTCGAGTTGGCCGTGGAGTTCTTTGCCGATATCAATCTGCCGATCGACGAGATCGTTGCCCGAAGCGACCTCTACGAACGCGAGGGCAAGGACCAGCATGCTTTCTGCATCAGCATCGATCGGGCCGGCGACGTCCGCACGCTCTGCAACATCAAGCCGACCGCCGAGTGGATGGACACCATGCTGCACGAGCAGGGGCACGCGATCTTCGATGTCTCGATCGACCGCGAGTTACCCTTCAATCTCCGTGAGCCGGCCCACATCTTCACCACCGAAGCCGTGGCCATGCTGTGCGGCGCCTTGGCCAAGAACCCCACCTGGCTCAAGGGCTATGTCGGGGCCGATCCGGCGCGGGTCGACGAGGTGACCGAGGCCATCCTCGAGCAACGCCGCCGCGAGCAATTGATCTTCGCCCGATGGACCATGGTCATGCTGAATTTCGAGAAGGCCCTCTACGAGGATCCCGACAGGGAACTCAACAGCCTGTGGTGGGACTTAGTCGAGCGATTTCAACTGATCCGTCGTCCGGCGGACCGCGACCAGCCCGATTGGGCCGCTAAGCCGCATTTCACGATCGCCCCGGTCTACTACCACAATTACATGCTGGGAGAGCTTTTTGCCGCCCAAATGCGTCATGTTTTGGCCGAACAGGCGGGTCACGAAGGCCCCACGACCACGCTCAGCTTCAACGGCCGAAAGGATTTTGGCCAGTTTCTCAAAGAAAAAGTCTTTCACCCCGGCAGCTCCTCGCCATGGCCGAAGTTCGTCCAAAGCGTGACCGGCGAACCCTTGACCGCGAAGTATTTCGCCACGGAGGTTCAGTAGGTAGAATGGGGCTTTACCGGACAATTTCGTTTTGACTATGTCAACTCGCTTTGACGTTTAACCCAAGGAGCTTTTGATGAGTACCAACCCAACCAACTCGCAACTTAATCGTCGCACGTTCTTGAAGACGCAAGCGGCGCTGGGCGCAGCGGCCATGGTCGGCTCGGCCCGATCGGTCCATGCGGCGGGCGGTGACAAGATCCGCATCGCCTTGATCGGCTGCGGCGGCCGCGGCAAAGGTGCCGCGAGCAACAACCTCAACGCCTGCGAGAATACCGAACTCGTAGCCGTCGCCGACGCCTTCCGGGGCAAGGCCGAAGGCGCCGCCAAGCTATGGGAGGTGCCCGCCGAAAAGACGTTCTGGGGCCTCGACGCGTACCGCAAGGCCATCGCTGCGGAGGTCGACATGGTGATCCTGGCCACCCCGCCCGGCTTCCGCCCGTTACACTACAAGGCGGCCATCGAAGCCGGCAAGCACGTGTTCATGGAGAAGCCTTGCTGTGTCGACGCGCCCGGCTATCGGATGCTGCTCGAGGCCAACAAGCTGGCCGACGAGAAGGGTCTGAAGGTCGGCGTCGGGCTGCAGCGTCGCCACGACGCCGGTTACAATAACGGCATCCAGCAGATCCACGACGGCAAATTCGGCGACCTGATCCTGTTGCAGGCCTACTGGAACGGCGGCGGAATCTGGTGGCGCAAGCCTGAAGAAGAACGCACCGAGATGGCGAACCAAGTGCACAACTGGTACCACTTCACCTGGCTCTGCGGCGATAACATCTGCGAGCAACACGTCCACAACCTCGATGTCTGCAACTGGGCCAAGGACGCGCACCCGGTCCAGGCCAACGGCATGGGCGGTAGCGAAATCCGGCGGAAAACGAATGATCAAACCCAGATCTTCGATCACCACTTCGTCGAGTTCACCTATCCCGACGGGTCGAAGATGTACAGCCAATGCCGTCACGCGGGCAACTGCTTCAACAATATCAGCGAATACGCCTTCGGCAGCAAGGGCCGTGGCGGCATGGGCGGCCAGGGCGAGGCCAAGGATCGCGGCGGCCTGCCCTTCAAGTTCGGCGCCTACGACCAGGAGCACTTCGCGCTGGTCGAAGCGATTCGCAACAACACGCCGTTCAACGAAGGCCACTACGGCGCCACCAGCAGCTTCACCGCCGTGCTCGGCCGCATGGCCACCTACAGCGGGAAGTCCATCAAGTGGGACGATGCGGTGGCCAAAGGCAAAGATCTGGCCCCCGGCATCGAGAACTACACTTTTGACAGCACCCCGCCGACCACCAAGGGCGCAGACGGCAAGTACACGTACGCCGTGCCCGGCGTGTACAACCCGTTTGCCTAGACTGAGTATATCGCTTACTCACAATGTTTAGCGGCCGGACCCTTTTCCCGGGAATACGGTCCGGCGTTTTTTCGAAAAGGAGAACGACCGTGATTGCGCTATGCCGAATCAGGAGCCTCGCCGCCGTGACCGTCCTGGCGGCCCTTTCGATTACCGCCTCGGCCGAGCAGCCGGATCAAGCGCTCCAGCAGGATTGGCTCTTCCAAGCCGGCGGCATGCCGACTACCTGGCGAATCCAGCAGGAAATCGACTGGACCCGCGAACTGGCCGCCCGACTGGTCACGCGGCAAAACGCGCCGGACCTCTCGCCCGAATTGGCCGAGTTGGAAAAGCTTCAACAACGGCTGGCCCCGCCCGGCGATCCGACCTCAAAGGCTGCCCTTCACTATCCCGAAGGACTGGTCGCTCGGTGGAACTTCGACGACTCGGACGGCAAATCATTTGGCGACGCTTCGGGTAACGGGCGGGCGGGAACGCTGCACGGATTCGGCCAGATCGTTCCCGGCGTTACCGGCGGCGCACTGCTGCTCGGCGGCGGGGGATTCGTGGCTACGGAACTCAAACCGGCCGATGCCATACCGGGCAACTACACCGTCACGGCCTGGGTCAACACGACGGGGGCCGTGATGGATCTGCTGGGCAGCGGAACGGCCGCGGGTGATGTATTGATGGTCATCAACCAGGGCCCCCTGCGCGGGCACCATTATACGGACGCCGGCTCGAACGTCCACGAGGGCAAGCTGGTCGTCAACGACGGGCGTTGGCACCATCTGGCCCAGGTGGTCGACCAGGATAGCATTTCGATCTACATCGACGGCCAACTCGACGTGACCGCCAAGCTCCAGGGAACCAAGACCGCTTCGGCCTCGCCATTGAATCTTGGCACACGGTCGGCCGCTTTCTCCGGGTATCGCTACCGCGGTTGCATGGACGAGGTCTGCCTGTTCGATCGGGTCTTGACGGCCGAACAACTCCAGACGATCCACGCGCAGGGTCAAGCCTTGCCCGGGGCCCGTGCCAAGCCGGATCCGGAACTCTATTTCGCCGTACGGCGGATCAAGCGGCGGATCATGTTCAAGGACCCGTTGATCGATTTTTCGCAAATCGTGTTCGCCGACGTGCCGTGCTACGACGCCTTGAACCACGAGTCGATGCACCGCGTCTTCCCCCAAGCCCAGAATAACGTCGGACGGCTGTTGGTACTCGACGGTCTACGGCCCGACGGCAAGCTGCGCGACCTCGGCCCCGGACCGGGCATGTATTGGCGGCCCGATGTGTCGTTCGATGGGCAAAAAGTGCTCTTCTGTTACCGCCCCAAGGAGGACCGCACGTTCCATCTTTACGAGATCGGGCTGGATGGGTCCGGGTTACGTCAGCTTACGGACGCCTCGTACGACGACCTGGACCCGATCTACATGCCCGACGGGCACATTATCTTTCTGTCGAACCGCGGCAACAGCTACGCCCGGTGTGCGGTGGGGCATCCCAGTTATGTGGTGAGCCGATGCGACGCGGACGGTAAGAACATCTATCTGATCAGCGCCAGCAACGAGCCGGAGTACACGCCGGCGCTGATGCCCGACGGCCGCGTGCTTTACACGCGTTGGGAATACACCGACAAAGAGTTATTCCGCATTCAAAGCCTCTGGACCACCAACCCCGACGGCACGGGTACGGCCACGTTCTGGGGTAACCAGAGCTATTGGCCCGACATGCTGATCGAAGCCCGGCCCATTCCCGGCAGCCATCGCGTGATGTTCTCCGGCCAAGGTCACCACGACATTATCCACGGCGCGATCGGCATCATCGATCGCAACGCCGGGTTCAACTATCCCGACGGGCTGACCAAGGTCACACTCGACCGGCCTTGGGCCGAAGTGGGTGACGGGCCGGACGAACGGCCCGAGTGCGAGCAGTACCACGCCTCCGGTGACTTCACCGGCTACCGCTGCCCGTTCCCGTTGAGCGAAGAGGTGTTCCTGGTCTCGGCCCGGCCTACGGAGAGCCAAGAGCACACGCTGTTGGGCGCAGCCCGAAAGCCCGAGAGCCGGTTTGCCCTGTATCTGATGGACGTTTACGGCAATCGCGAGCTGATCCACGCAGGCAGCCACGACGTGCTCTATGCCATGCCGATCCGCCCGCGACGCCAACCGCCGGCCCTGCCCGATACGGTCGCCTGGCCCGGTGCCCAGAGCGAAGGCCAATCGGTCGCGCAAGGCACGATCTACAGTTCCAACGTTCTGGAAGGATTGCCCGAGAAGGTCCAGCGCGTGGCCCGGCATGTTCGGGTGATCCATCTCGACTACACGACCTTCACCTTCGGACTGAAGACACAAGCCCCGGGCCGTTGGGGTAAGCCGGGTGTGACGCACATGCACGCCGGGCCGCCGCTCTCGATTACCGGCAACGACGGCTTCAAGCGGATCCTCGGGATCGTGCCGATCGAACAGGACGGCTCCGTTTCCATCGAGGTCCCGCCGAACAAGCAGTTGCACTTCCAATTGCTCGACGAGCAGTATCGGGCGGTCCACACCATGCGGTCGTTCACGAACCTCATGCCGGGCGAGCGACGCGGTTGTGTCGGTTGCCACGAATTGCACAGCACGGCCCCGCCGAGTTACTCGGGCATCGCGCTGCAGAAGCCGCCGGTCGTACCCACGCCTCCGCCTTGGGGGCCGTATTACAATATCGGCTACGAACGCGACATCCAGCCAATCCTCGACCGCCACTGCGGCGAGTGCCACCAGGGCGACGGCGAAGCTCGCAAGGATTACGACCTGACCTTGCGTCCCAGCAAGGACGGCGGCACGTTCCCCGAGCCGTACGTTACTCTGACCATGGGCACGCAGCGCGACCTACAAAGCTTCCCCTACAACTGCGAAGGCGGCGTGGCCGGGACTCACCTGCCGATGGCCTTCCCACTACCGCCCGAGGAAGACCGCACGCTTCCGCCGATGACGGTCCTCTCGTATACGAGCCACCTGATCGATCTGGCCTCCAGCGGCAAGCACTACGACGTGCGGGTCGACGAGTTGAGTCGGCGGAAGTTGATCGCCTGGGTCGACATCCTGTGTCCCTACCTGGGCGAGGCGGAAATCCGCGGCATGGAAGACCCCGACCCTGAAGATCCGTTCTACAAGAACTCGCCCTATCCACCCCGCACGCCGGGAATCCGACCGTTCGCCGACTCGCCCTATCCGCCCCGCATGGAAAACGCCCCGATCGTCAATCGATCCTACAGCCAGGATGAGTTTCCGACGCAGGCCGAGCGGCTCGGAAAATGACGCGAAGGAATATCGAAGGTGTTTGGGAGCCACGGATGAAACGCGGATCAAACACGGATAGGGAGAAAGAATTGCCAAGCTGATCATTATCCAAACTCAATCCGTGTTCAATCCGTGTTTTATCCGTGGCTGAGTAACTCCCTCTACCTTCTTCCTTCGACATTCCTTGTTTGAAATTCGATATTCAGGTCCCCAGACCGCCACCTACCTCACCCAGCAGAGGGGTATTCCGGGCAAGTTTTTCGTAGTTTGGGGGGTATGCCCTCCTAAGTATTGACTCCCTGGGTTTATCTGATACAATAACTGAGTATGTCTCCTTGTGGGGAGCCGTATTTCTTTCACCATGGACCCGACCAACTAAGAAAGCCGAGGCAGCGTCTCTTAGCTGAAACCGACAGCGTGTTCTTGTCGCTGCCTTTCGGGTTGGTCGGGCTTTTCTTTGCGCCTAGCGCGGCCCAATTCTGAAGGCCCCCTTCCCTCCCTCCGGGTGAGGGCAGGTCGACAAAGCCGCGCACCCTCACCCCGACCCTCTCCCAAAGGGAGAGGGAGGAATTCGTAAACCAAACCCACGAACCCAGATTCATTCGCACCAGGAGGAAAACCATGTTTGCAAAGTTCTTGTTTCGATTCGTCGCCACGTTGGCAACCGTGGCGATCTTGGCCACGGCCGGCCAAGCCGTCACCATCGACTATGTCCCGGTCGGCGACCCGGGAAACGTCGCCGATGACGAAGTAATGAGTGATACTACGATCGGATACGGCCGCGTGGACTATGAGTACAACATCGGCAAGTACGAGGTGACCGCCGGGCAGTACACCAAGTTCCTCAACGCGGTGGCAGACACGGACACTTACGGGTTGTACAACGCCGGCATGTGGTCGATCGATCAAGGGTGCAAGATCGAGCGGAGCGGCTCGTCGGGCAGCTACACGTACAGCGTAGACGTCAAAAGCGAGAACCGGCCGGTGAACCTTGTTTCGTTCTACGACGCGTTGCGGTTCTCCAACTGGTTGCACAACGGACAACCGACCGGAGCGCAAGGCCCAAGCACCACGGAGGACGGAGCGTATGACATATCGCTTGGGGACAGTGTGGTCCGCAAACCGGGTGCGCGGGTCTTTCTGCCCAGCGAGGACGAATGGTACAAGGCGGCCTACTACGACGCCGACAACTCGGTTTACTACGATTACCCGACCGGCACGGACACTACGCCAAGTAACGTGTTGTCGAACCCGGCCTCCGACCCGGGCAACAACGCGAACTTTAACGACGGCGGCTACACGATCGGCGGTCCGTACTGGATGACCGAGGTCGGCGACTTCGAGAACTCCGCAAGCCCGTACGGGACGTTCGACCAGGGGGGCAACCTGTGGGAACTGAACGAGGTGGACTTGTTCGGTGGCGGTTCGTCGCGTGGTATGCGTGGGAGCGGTTGGGACGCCGGCTCCGGCTTACTGCACGCCTCCGGCCGCTACGGCAGCCCCGTGACGCTCGAGTCAACCACCATAGGGTTCCGCGTGGCAAGTGTTCCTATTCCTGAGCCGGGTAGCATTACCTTGTTGGTTTGCGGGATGGTTGCCGGTTTGATGTGGTGGAGACGTGGGAAACAGTAGGCAGTATGCGGTAGGCAGTAAGCAGTAGGCCGGCTGAATATCGAATATCGAACAAGGAATGTCGAATAACGAAGGTATTCTCCATTCGCCGCTCCCTCTGAGATTACCACCTTCTTCCTTCGACATTCCTTGTTCGATATTCGATATTCACTCCCCCACCTACTGCCGAACGATTTCAATCCCCTGGAGAATCGGCAGTTGACTGGGCGTCGGGTTGTCGATTCTCGGCAGCAGTTCTAGTACCAGATTGTCGTGAACCTCGATGCCGTCGAAGACTCTTACCACGGCCCGGTTCGGGCCGCCGGCGGCTTCGATGATGTCGAAGTTCTCGACGACCGCTTGGCCTTGCAGCTTGATGTCGAACACACGCTGGCCCGGCTGCTCGTTTTGCGGATCGGCAAAGGCCAGCCGCACGCTGTATCGGGCCGGGCCTTCATCTTTACCCAGCAGAGCAACGGTCAGTTGGTGCAGGCCTCGCGCGGCCGAAGCGAACAGCCAGGGATCGTCGGTTTCGGCGAACGGGGTATAGACGGAGTTACCCCGGGCAAATCGTCCGCCCGGATGGAACGTCACCTCGGTCTGTAGCGGCAGTACGAGTCGCCCCTCGAAAGGTCGCGGAAAACTCAGCCATAGCTTCCCGCCGGAGTCGTTGCGATCGCCCGGGGCGCCTAGGTTGATCGCCAAGCGCTTCACGGGCGTGGCGGCTCCCGGCGTGCTGTACATGGCCCAGGCCTTCTGCTTGGTGGTCGGCTGAAAGACGACCGTGCACATGTTGGGGAAGGAACACATGCAACCGGTGCTGGCCTCGGGCATCAGCAGCAACCCGCCGGCTGGGATGAAGTTGATCCAGCAACCCGGCCGTTGGGCCCCGAAGTGCATCGTGCCGTAGTCGCCGCGAAGATCGTAGTAACCCAAGTTCAACGAACGGAAGAACAGGCAATTCGGCGCCGCAGCGGGGCAGCCGCAATGGTGTCCGCTGCGAGCGAACTGCCATGGGACCGTCTCGCCGGTGATCGGATTGGTTCGCGTGCGGGGCTCCCCGCTATGCAGATCGAAGGCCCAAGGTTCGGCGTGCAGCGTGTTGCCGACGATCAACGGACGAACGCGGAACCCGATCGAGCGGGACCACAACTTCCGCCCGTCGTCACCCGCGATGGCCAAGACTTGCCGCGAATCGAACTGGTCGGCGAAGAACTGCTCCCAATAATGCCCGTCGAGATAGACGCCGAAGAACACGAGCACCCCCTCGTTATACATCGCAGCGATCATGGCGGTGCTGTTTTCCAAGGCCGCGTGCCATCCGCCGCAACCGGTCACGTCGATCGGCCGGGTCCAACGCGGTTGACCGGTCACGGCGTCCAGGGCCGTCACGATTCGCACGTCGAGCTTGGCAAGCTGTGCTTCGGGCAGATCGGCCCGGCGCTGGGCGCGACCAACGGTCGCGGCTTTATATTCGGTTGCATTCTTGCTGAGCACAAACAGACTTCCGTCGCCGATGGCAATCGTATTGTTGGGGATTTCCTTGCCCTGATGGACCCAACGATGTTCGCCCGTCTCGATGTCGACAGCAAACACGCAGTCGCAATAGGGAATCTCCGACCACCGCTGTTCGCCAAGGTTGTCGATAGCCGGCGATCGACTGCCGTAAAGCAGCTTACCCACGCAAGCGACATACGCCCAACGCCGCGGTTTGCCGTCTTCGGCCGCCGGAAGCTGATAGGTTGCCACGGTTTCGCCGGTGGCCGGATCGAGCCGTAGGCACTTCTCCTTGACGGCCACGAACAGTCCGTCGCGACTTAGGGCCAAATTGCCGCAATCGTGCGAGGCGCCGGCCCGCATGGCGCCGGGAATGTCGCGTTGCCATAGTTTTAGGCCGTTGTAGACGTCGTAGGCCATCACGGTGTTCTCGCCTTGGACGAACAGCCGCCCGTCGATGGACAACGGGCTGGCGGCGCGGGCGTGCCGATTGACCATGTCGCCCGGACCGGGGCTGCCGAACCACAACACGCCGAACGGGGCGGCCACGAGCTGGTCATCGCTGCAGGCCGTGTTACCCGGCGTGGCGTATTGATGGGTCCAACTTCCGGCCCCCGGCAACGCGCCGCGGGTGAACTTGGCCCAGACGCCGGCCTTATCGACGACTTGCCCGCCTTCGAGTTGCGACGAGTCGAGCCACGCTTGCAGTGTTTCAGTAGAAGGAGCTTGGACCTCCGAGCCCGGCCGGCCGATCATGACGGTTCCACCCAGCGGCTTGAGCATACGAAGCATCCCGGCCGACTGCGGGGGCAATTGGCCGGTGAGAACGGCCGTCTCGGAGACGATCAGGTTGGCGAAGTAATCCGAGTAGGGGATCTTCTCCAAGGGGCAATGCTCGACACACACTCGAGCGCCGAGCACGCCGGCCGCGTCGAGCGCTTTCCTTGCGGCCGTCACCTTGTCGGCATCCGGGGAGACGGCATAGATCATCATTTCCGATCGCCGGGCCAACTCCAGGGCGAGCTGCCCGGTCTCCAGCCCGAGCACCAGGCAGTTACCGCGGCGAATGTCCGTCTCGGCGAGGATGGCTTCGGCGGCGGCCTGGAACATGGCGGTCGAGGCCGAGTCGGCGTACGGGTCGTCGACGGTCGGCTCGGTCACCGGGCCGTGCTGTGGGCTTCCTTGCGGCCCGAAGCAGTAGATCTTTCCCTTGTCGGTACTGGCCAGCAGTCGACCGTCGGCCACGGCGAGTCCTTTGGCCCGGCCGTCGACTTTGGCCGTCCAGAGTTGTTTGCCGGTAGCCGCTTCGACCGCTACCACTTGGTTCTCACCGCCGCCGAACAACACTCCGCCGGCCAGGATCAGGGCGTCGGGACAGGCGCAGGGCGTTTTCCATTGCACGGCGTTGGCGGGATCTTTGGATCGGGCCATGGCCATCAACTCGGTATCGGCGGCCAGGTAGGCCACGTCACCGGCCACGACCATCTTTCGGCCGGGGAACGTGGCGAACTTGTCTCGCGATTCCCGATGGTAGGCCGCGATCTGTTCGGTGCCCGTGTAGACGTGATCGCCGGCCAACAGGGCGTAGGTGCCGCCGATCTTCTTGCCGAAGAACGTCTGGTGCTTCAGCCGTCCGCCGGCCCGATCGAAACCGGCCGGCGAGACCCGCCCCATGGGAACGTAGAGCGTCGTCGCAGAGGCCAGCAGGTAGCCTTGCGGGGAAATCCGACTCTGGGGACTTTCACCGCACGAGTCGTTACACCAGATTCGCTCGCCGGACTGCGCGCGAACCGCATGCAGGAACACGCCTTCGGCCGGGAAAATGCCGGCGCTGAGATAGGCAATCCCCTCGTCGACCAGCACACCGGTCCGCAGCGGCCAAAGCGAGATCATCTTGCCGTGGCCCAACGCGAGCCGATCCTCCGGCGCGGCGTGATATTTCCAGTGCATCGAACCGTCGGCCGCGTCGAGGCAATAGGCATACCCATCGTCCGAACCGACGAACACGCGACCGTCGGCAATGGCCGGGGCCAGACGGATCGGGCCGCCGGTCGAGCGGGTCCAGCGGATCTGCCCCGTGCTTGCATCGAGGCAATATACCTTGTGATCGGCCGAGGACCCGAAGAACACGGCCCCGTCGGCCGCCACCGGCTGAAACACGTCGTCGAAGTGCGCGCGGCGCAACTCGAGGATCTCCTCGATCGGCCGGGACTTAGGATCACCCCAGGCCGGCTGCGGGGCATGTCGGGCTTGAAACTCCCAACACGAGACCAGCGGCAACGGAAGCGATTCGGCCGTGATGCCGCTTCGGGCCATGTCGTGCCGATACGTCGGCCAAGGGTCGGCCGTCGCCGGCGAACTTGCCAGTCCTATCAAGGCACACGATAGCCAGAAAAGGCGAACGATCCGCCTTGGCTGTAAACCTCTCGCGAGGAAACGATTCCCGAGTAGCCGATACGTCATAACTTGGTCTCCTGTAGCCGAAGGACTGAAATGCCGGAAGCGTAGAAAGCGGCCCACGGCGTGTCGTCGGGCCAACCCTGTGATAACCGACCACGGCCGGAATGTCAACCTTCGGAGATCGGCCGGTTGACGCGAGAATGCCGGCGAGAAATAGAACGTTCTACGCCGTACTACCTTTGGGAGAGGAGACGATTGCTTGCGGGCGATTACTTATTAAAGGCCGCATCAATCGAATTGCTGGACTGCTGGAAATTGGCGGCCGTGTTTTGGCCCACCAGGATGATCGACGTCAAGCAGGCTAGGAAGACCAGCATCAGCATCATGGCGTATTCGACGGTCGTGGGACCGTCTTCTTCGCGAAGGAATCGAATGACTTGTTTTACAACGAACCTCATCGAATGCCTCACTCAACCGGGGGAGTTGCGCCCTCTGGTCAAACTTAGGACAAAGAACCGATTCAAGCAATTCAGCGATGGGGATTATTCCACAATCTGGACCTCGCCGCCCGCAAAAACCACACAATCGAACGTGCCCCCACCGCTTGACGCTTGGAAGCGGATCGCTCATATTGGACGCAACGTAAAACCCAGTGAGCGAGGAGTTACGACATGACGCCCAAAGAGCGTATGCTTACGGCACTGGCCGGCGAGAAACCGGACCGGCTGCCGGTCACGATCCACCAGTGGCAGCCATTTCACCTTGAAGAATACATGGGCGGCGTCGACGCCCTGGAGGCGTTCCAAGCCACCGGTATGGACGCGGCCATCCAGTACTTCGAGGCCATGGGACAATTCTGGATCCCCGAGGCCGAGAAGTACGCCGTGCAGACGCCCCAATGGCGTGATGAAATCACGGTGGTCGATCCCCATCCGGACCATCGCATAATCCACCATCGCATCGTCACGCCCGACGGCGAATTGACCTACAAGGCCGGCGCCGATCGGACCACCACCTGGATCACCGAGTACCTGATCAAGAAGTATGCGGATCTCGACCTGATCGAAAAGTATATGCCCGTGGCCAAGCTCGATGCCCAGGCCGTGGCCCAGGAGTACGATCGGATTGGCGACGCCGGCATCCTGCGGGGATTCGTCTGGGGTGATCAGGCCGGCTGCTGGCAACACGCCTGCTGCCTGATGGACGTGCAAGAGCTGATCATCGAGACGTTCGATAACCCCGACTGGGTTCACCGGCTGTTGAATGCGCTCTTGGAGAAGAAGCTTCAGTTCATCGAAGAGTCGCTTTCAGGGACCAAGTTCGACCTGATCGAGACGGGCGGCGGTGCGTCGAGCGACACGGTCGTCTCGCCCAAGTTGCACCGCGAGTTCTGCTTGCCGTACGATCGCAAGATGCACCAGGCCGTACACGACGCGGGCCTGAAGACGACCTATCACACCTGCGGCGGGATGATGAACATTCTCGAGCTGATCGTCGAAAACGAAACCGACGCCTCGGAAACGCTCACCCCACCCGGCTGCGGCGGCAATATCACGCACCCGGAAAAGATCCGCGAGGCCTATGCGGGCCGCGTGGCGATGATCGGCGGCATGGACCAGTTCAACATTCTCACCTCCGGCACGCCCGAGCAGATTCGCGCGGAGGTCCATCGCCTCTTCGAAGGTTTCGGTCGCGACGGCGGCTACATCATGGCGGGCTCCGACCACTTTTTCCACACCCCGCTTGAAAACCTCAAAGTCTATGCCAAGGCGGCCGGTGAGTGCGTGTATTAAGCAGTGGATAGTGAGCAGTGGATAGTGGATAGTGAGCAAGACTTGGAGAGTAGAATGAGCGACAACTTGGGCGTTATCTTCGACATGGACGGCGTGCTGGTCGATACATATCACGCGCATTTCAAGAGTTGGCTGACGATGGCCGAGTCGGAAGGGCTCAGCTTCACCGAGGACGAGTTTGCCCCCACGTTCGGCCGCACGAGCCGTGAGATTATCGCCCATTTCTGGGGCGAAGGTCGCTATGACGATCGGCAGATCGCCGAGTTGGACGACCGCAAGGAAGCCTTCTTTCGCGAGATCATCGCCGAAGACTTTCCCGCCATGCCGGGTGTCGACGCGTTGCTACAGGATCTGCATCAGGCGGGCTTCTCGCTGGCGGTGGGATCCTCGGGCCCGCCGGAGAACATCGACCTGGTGCTGGATCGACTCGAGGCCGAATCGTTGTTCTCCGCAGTGGTCACCGCGACCGACGTAACCCGCGGCAAGCCGGACCCGCAGGTCTTTCTGCTGGCGGCCTCGAGGTTGAATCTCCCCCCGTCCCGTTGTGCGGTAGTGGAAGACGCCCCGGCCGGCATCGCAGCGGCCAACGCGGCCGGCACAACCAGCATCGGGCTGACCAGCACCGGCCGCACGGCCAAGTCGCTGGATGGAGCGAAGTTAATCGTCGGTTCCTTGTCCGAACTGTCGGCCGAAACGTTTCGTAAGTTAATCCTTGCCAAATAGGCCGCTTGCGGCTTTGCAATGCCCAGCAGAAAGGAACCCCATGAAGAAATCCCTCGGCCCCAAAACGATCGTTCACCCCACGCCCGTCTGGGTTGTCGGAACCTACGACGACGACGGCAAGCCCAACGGCGCGACCGTGGCCTGGGGGGGAATCTGCTGCAACAGTCCGCCGTGTATCGCCATCGCCTTGCGGGCAGCCACTTACACGCACGGCAACATCACCCGACGCAAAGCCTTCACGGTTTGCGTTCCGTCGGAAGAGCAGGCCAAGGAGGCCGACTATTTCGGCATGGTCTCGGGCAAGGACACCGACAAGTTCGCCGCCACGGGCCTGACCCCGGTCAGGAGCGAGTTGGTCGACGCCCCGTATGTCGAGGAATTCTCGTTGGTCCTGGAATGCACGCTCCTACAAGCGATCGAACTGGGGCAGCACACGCAGTTCGTCGGCGAGATCCTCGACGTCAAGGCCGACGAATCGATCCTAGGCGAAGGAGGAATGCCCGACATCGAGAAGGTTAGGCCGATCATTTTCGCGCCTGGTGTGCAAACCTACCACGGCGTCGGCCGGTTGCTCGGCAAGGCCTATTCCATGGGCAGGGAAGTATGAACGCACGGCGGTCCATCCTGATTGATTTCAAGATATCGGCAGGCAAGATTCAACAGCCTTGGGCGAATAGATCCTAGCGAGAGACTGTCGCAACCACACAGGAAACGGACTCGACCGACCCCATGATTACCTCGAAAGACCACTTGGCAATGGACTTGCGGCACGTCTCCAAGACGTATCGTCGAAGAGTTCATGCTCTGCAAGGCATGGAAATGAAGGTCCACCCCGGCGAAGTCTTCGGGCTGCTGGGACCTAACGGGGCGGGCAAGAGCACCTTGGTGAAGATCGTGATGACGGTCATTCGCCCCACCCGAGCCGAAGGGACCGTGCTGGGACATCCTCTCGGGCACAAGCCCGCGCTCGCTCGGGTCGGATACCTGCCCGAGAACCATCGCTTTCCGCCGTATCTGACCGGGCGCCAGGCCCTCGAGTACTATGCGGCCTTGGCCAAGGTCGACCGCCGAACGCGTCGGCGACGTGCTGCGGAACTGACCGAAATGGTCGGCATGAAAGACTGGGCCGATGCCAAGGTGAACACCTACTCCAAAGGCATGCAACAACGGATCGGCTTGGCCCAGGCCCTGATGAACGACCCGCAACTGGTCGTGCTCGACGAACCGACCGACGGCCTGGACCCCTTGGGACGCCGCGAAGTTCGCGAAGTGCTTCAACGCTTGCGAGACCAGGGTAAGACCGTCTTCCTCAACAGCCACTTACTCAGCGAGGTCGAGCAAGTGTGCGACCGCGTGGCCATCCTCGTCGCCGGCAAGGTCGTCCGCCAGGGTACGCTGGACGACCTGACCGCCCGTAGCGAACGGTACCAGATCGAACTGCACGACGACGGCTCGGGCAAACTCCGCGATGCGGTGGTTGCCGCGATTCCTTGCCCCTTGGAGGAAGTGATCGACATGTCGGCGCCCGATCAGGGTCAACCGGCACGACTGGACAAAGGCACCTTGCCCGACGGTCAGCTCGTGGAAGTGATCGGCAACCGAGTGGAAATCTCGACCGGCGACCCGGCGCGGATCCAGCCGGTACTCGACGCCTTGCGCGGCCGGGGCCTGGTGATTCAGTCGGTTCGCCTTCAACGCCAATCGCTGGAGGATTTCTTCATCCAGACGGTATCCGGACCGCAAAACGGATTGCAAGTAGCAAAACTTGCCGGCGAAGGAGGTCCGCCGACCAGAGGTCAAGGAGAGCCCGCATGACGCAAACGACTGCCGTTTTTTACGATGCTTATCGTAGCCTCAACGACAAGAAGATGTTCTGGATCGTGTTGGCCATCTCCGGAGTGCTCGTGGGAAGCTTTGCGGCCCTGGGGATCAACCAACAGGGGCTGAAAGTCCTGGTGTGGCAGTTCGACATCGAATGGCTAAACACCAAAATCATCCCTGCGCCCACTTTCTACAAAGGGCTCTTCGTCAGCCTTGGCATCGGCTTCTGGCTGTCCTGGATCGCGACGATTCTGGCGCTGATCTCCACCGCGGGAATCTTCCCCGATCTGGTAAACGGCGGCTCGATCGGGCTGCTGGTCTCCAAGCCTATCAGCCGGCTGCGACTGTTCTTGACCCAGTACTTGGCCGGGCTGCTGTTCGTCGCGCTCCAGGTGACCGTCTTTTGCCTGGCCAGTTTCTTGGTCATCGGCCTGCGCGGCGGCGCCTGGGAGCCGGGCCTGTTCATGGCCGTCCCGCTGGTCGTCTGCTTCTTCAGCTACCTGTTCGCCGTGTGCGTGTTTTGGGGACTGGTCACCCGTTCCACCTTGGCGGCCTTGCTGTTGACCTTGATCTTCTGGTTCGGCATTTGGGCTATCGGGGCCACGGAGAGCTGGCTGGTGTTTATGAATTATGAAAGGGAGAGCCGACAGAATCGACCGATGGCCCGCGCGCCGTTCGAACCGCCACGCCCCGTGATTCGCGACAACACCTATCGGCCCAATCGGCCCCCACGCGTTGTTCGCCACTCGGCAGTCGTTACTCCAAGAGCGGATCAGAAAGCCGACGGCGCCCGGGTACCGAAAGCCATGGCCCGGGCCGTTCTCAAATCGCTGGCAGCCGAACCCGAGCCCGAGCAAAACATGGTAGCCAGTTTCCCAGCTACTTCCGGCAGTTCGCATGAGACGATACCGGATACCGTCGCGACGAATCCCACCCCCGTGAAGAAGGAAGGCACAGATTGGTTCGAACTGGCGCACCGCATCTTCTACAGCATCAAGACCGTGCTGCCGAAGACCACGGAGACCGTCGGGCTGATCGAACGGACTTTGACCGATATGAGCGATCTTCCCGACGGCGCGTTCGGTCAACCGCCGCCACAAAGCCGGCAGGCGCAGGCGATGGTGAAAACGGCCGAAACCTTGCGCAATCGCTCGGTCTGGTGGGTCGTAGGCACATCCTTGGGCTTCGAGTTCCTGGTACTAGCCTGGGCCGCAACAATCTTCTGCCGCCGCGACTTCTAAGCTCCGCTAGCCCCTCTCCCTTTGGGAGAAGAATACGTCCCCGGATCCGCCTAGAACCTGGGAACGTCTTCCCCACCGTCAACGCTCATCAATGCCCGAAAGACGTCCGGGTCGATGCTCGCCGCGATGAAATGAACGCTGGCATCGGCAAATAACGCGATGAATCCACCGATATGCGCGCGGCCCAGGCCAGAGAGCGGTTCTTGGGGATCGTACTGCCAATCGTCGGGCTGGGTCCAGATAACCGCCTCCTCGTCGTTGGCTTCGAGGGCCAAAATGGTTCTCGATGTGCCGTCGCCGATATCTGCGATCTTCAAACCCTTATCGCCTTCGAAAATCGTCCCTTCACCCACCGGTACCAGGTACGTCGTCTTGTGCGGCTCGGCCTTGCTGACCGGACTGCGATAGATGTCCGGCATCAGCGGGATGAGCTTCTTGTTGTGCGGGCTGTCCCAGGGCTCGTCGAGCTTGAATCGCTTATAAAGCGCATTTTCCTCGATAAACGGAAGAACGTGGACTCGCCAACTTAGCAGCGGTTTGCCGTCCTCGTCGAATGTGGCCCGGGCGGGAAACGTCCCGTAAGTTTCCTGATGATTGAGCATTGTCAGGCCGATCTGTTTGAGGTTGTTCATCGAGGCTGCCCGACGGGCCGCTGCACGAGCGGCTTGGATGGCCGGCAACAACAACGCCACCAGGATACCGATCGTGGCGATCTGCGGCTGCTGAGAGCCGCTGGAAAACTCTAGTCGATTCCCTTTACGCTCCGGACGCAACCCTTCAAACATCCCCTTGTTGATACGTTTGACGTATTGCGCCGTGGCCTTCTCCACCGGATCGTCGCCCTGGAACTCTTCGGCCACATGAGCCAAGATCATTTGTTGGCTCAGGGTGATTGCTTGATCGATCAGTTGATCGAGCTCTTTCGCTGCCGCTTCGTCACGAGCACGCAGGACCAACGCCATGTCCGTCTTCCCGGTGAAGTTGGCTCGAACTGCGGCCACCGAGAGAAGTTCGGGAACCTTCTTGAAGCCCTCGAATGGCGGCGGGACCGGCAGCATCGACAACTGGGCCACCACCATCTCGCGAATCGGCTCGACCGTCAAAACGGCCAACAAATCGTGTGACGTGTTCATCTTCCCCAACAGTTTGCTCATCGACCCGGATTTCGGCTTCTTTCGGTTGGCTACCATCGCGCGCAACATGGCGTCCGTGCCGACAAGCAACGTCTTCTCGTCGGGCATGTAGAAGCTCAAGTCCATCGGCCCCTGTCCTTGACGATACGCGACGCCGTCCAGGTCACCCTCCACGGTATTCTCGCGCAGCGGCTGGAGGATGTCGTTCGAGGAGTAAGGTTTCGAGAAGCGAACCACGATGCCGACCTCCGGCGGGGGAGCCGCTTGAGGAGGTTCCGCAACAAGCAGGATCTGCTCGATGTCGACCGGATCGATCCCCAACTCCTGCTTACCCGCAGCCGATATTATCTCGATCGGCAGCATCTCCATCTCCGGCGCCGTAAGCACGCGACGCGGATGGGCAACGACCGCCAAGGCCGTGCCGGGCGTCACGTAGGAAAGGTCGACGGTCTGCTTTGCTTCCGCTTTCGCATCCTGCGAGGTCTGCGGCGGTTGGGCATACACCAACGACGGCGAAACGGCCATGACCACCACCAGAATCCAACAAAGAGTTCCACGATACACACGAAACATAGTTTACCTCGCTTTCTCAAGGAAACGATCGACAGCACCGCAATGGTAACCCCATGCCATGCCAAATATGGATCTTACCTCAACTAGGGGTGAGTTTATCCTTCAAAGCGATGGCAAACAACCCCCCCAGAACCGAAGCGATGGGCGCGACCAACGCTGCGGAATCGCAACAACGCAACCCCATTGCCGGAACTCCCGTCATAGGCAAGATGGCCACGCACCTTGGCGCTAAGGAAGACCAACGAAGAAAAAGTAGCCTACCCTTTTTTGGCTTCGCCATCGGGTTACGCCACTCGCTTTCGGCGTCGCCAAGCAGCGGCAAGCAGGGTCGCGCATCCGATGCCCGCCAGCGTAATCGAGGAGGGCTCCGCTACGGGGGCGCTAAACACGAGGTGGTCGAGGCCACCGGAGCTGCCGTTACCATCGGCGATGTAAGCGATTGCGTAGGCAATGTCATCACTTGGTCGGCTAATCGACATGGTTTCCCACTGGCCGCTGCCCATCCACCCGGTCAGGTAGATGTCGAGCAGGTTGCCTTCGGCGTTGTAGGCCTCCAGTTGCCCAATCGACGGGTCCAGGCTGGACCAGCCGATGAAGTCGATGTTGACCTGTTGCACGGTTCCCGAGAAAGTCATCCGTAGCCGTCGGTAGTCGTTCCAGAAACCGACGTTGGCATGGCCAAAAGCCATCTTACCGGTGGAGGAAAGTCCCTTGAAAACGACGTTGGCCGTCACGTCGAAGATGGGTCGGTTGAAGTTGTCGAGTGTCACCAGCGTGACCTCGTCAAGGACCGTGTTCACCACCTCAGTATCAGCGTAGTTGTCTGGCTCCAACTCGAGGAGCGTCACCGATTTCGCCTCAGCCGATTTCGCCTCAGCCGACATGGCGACGCCTAGCGCCACAACCATCAGAATCGCAAGTACTTTCCAAGCTTTTATCAGATCTCTCCTTCTAACTGCGACCCGTTTGTGCGCCCCCTAGAGGCTATCCAAACAGATCAAAACAAACTGTGCGAACCGACCTCCGGACCGCCTAAGAATCTCAGGATGCTCGCGTTGTCCTAGTCATCCCTCTTCTGACGAATTTCTTGTCCAAATGTAAGCGACCGACTCCATAATCCATCGCACGGTCTCGTGGGAGATCCGCCTCGAATCCACCACGGCGCGGGACCGCAGAGGTAGAAACCGGGCAAGAGAATCCCCCGCATCGGGAGAATTGAAGATCGGCCACGGCATCATGGCCAACTGAAGAGAGCTCCCGTAGGAAGACGATCGTCCTGTCCGGTGCCGCCGCTGCCTCGGGGGAAATGGGCCAATAGGTGTAGTACAGCTAACGATTATCGCATAATCATCGGCTGTGTCAACAGTCTGCCAAGGGATTTTCAAGGAATTCTGTAGGAATCTGAATCAGCCCAGAACGTAGCGTGCGAACGCGGGGGGGACAGATGCCCGTGCGGCACATCCAGAGCACAGCGACGGGCGTGACCAGTGCCGCGGACTCCTCCTCCCAACATGCAAACAGGTTCGCGCGCGGCGTTCACGACCGCGCCACAAGTACCGCTGGGGAGTGTATGTACCCACGAAGGAAGGGCTGTTTGATATTGTCGCGTTCGCCGGGACGCCGTAGAATCCGCCCTCGCATTCCCGCCCAGGAGCTGGCGGGGTCAATCACGGACGTTCTGTAAAACTCAAGGAGGATCGTCATGATCAAGTCGGGGCTGTGCATTTCGCTGATCGTTTGTCTCACACTACCGGCCCTTGCGGCCCACAAGCCGCAAACGGGCAAGACCTCGAAACCGAGTGTCGTTCCGCTAAGCGATTTGTTGCAGCGAGCAGCCAAGTCGCCCCTGGGGCCCGGCGACGCCCGTTTACTTAGGGCGGTGGCGGACCTGATCGAAAAAGAACAGGTCGCTAGTGCTCATCGACCCACAATCCCGTACAACGAGCCTATGATGGCCCCGAAGGCAGCGACGAGGGAGCAACCTAAGCGGCTGGTGATCCGTTTAAGCCATACTCCGGCAATCGATGCAGCCAAATCGCTGGAGAAGTTTTTCGATAGCCGACAGCAGATCCTAGAGTCACTCGATAATACTCCGATTCCCAACCGTGCGGTTTTCGTTCCGGAACCGAAGTCCAACAGCCTATTGGTCAGCGCGACACCGAAGATTGTGGACGAGTTGATCGAACTAATTGCGGAACTCGATGCCAAACCGGACGTGGTAGTGGTCGATATGTGTATCGCCGAGTTGTTGCCTCCTTCGGATGACGGCAAGACAACGGAAAAGGCCCCGCAGATGGAAGAAGACGGGGCGGCGTGGCTCGCATGGGCCGAGAAGCATGACCGTCTTGAGATCCTCAGCCGGCCGAATATCATGACGCTCGACAACCAACTGGCCACCATCAGGATCGGAGAGACCGTGCGGACCATCGCACCCAGCCCGAGTACCCACGGGCCAGCCAACGGCAATCCGATCAAGTATACGGACGTCGGGCTGACCGTCGAACTCACTCCCCGAATCTCGCCCGAGGGCTCGGTGCTGATGGAACTCGATATCGAACACGCAAGGCTTGCAAACGGCAGTGGAGCGACTGGCCCAATTCTCGGAAAGACGAAGGTCCAGACTGTCATCCGGGCCAAAGACGGCCAGACGATTGTCTTCGGCGGGCTGAAGCATCGCGTCGGAGACGGCCACCGCCAATTGATCGTCGCCGTCACCCCGCGCGTCAACCCGAAACGCTAATTCGGCTTCGCTACTCGGTTCCGATCGAACAATTCCGGAATACCTGCCGCGGCTGCGTTTCTCGCGCACCCTCATCGCAACCGCGTCCGGCACACGCTGTGTCGCTCATTCAGCCAGCGGTACCCTGCGCCGACACGAAGGAGGCAGAACCGGTATTCTCGCAATGAATAGTTCTGTCCCTTCTACTTACGTCGTCTGAGCAACAGCAGACCGAACGCCGCGCTGACCAGCAGCGCGATGGTGCTTGGCTCAGGAACCCTCTCAATCGTAATTATAGTGAAGGTTCCTCGTACTACGCCCTTCCCGCCGCCCGGAAGAGCATACGTTGCGCTCATCAGCTCGTACAAGTCCCTCGGATCGATCGCCGGATCAAGCAACTGGCCAGTCCAGAAGCTGCCTGTCATCGTAGCCGTCGCATCGGTCGTGGAATAGGAGACCGCTGATGCGGTACCTTCAGCATTCCAGTCAGTGCCGGTCCACGTCGACGAATTCCCTTGAGCGCGGACGATCTCGACGCTCGGGACCTGCTGCGCTGTGCCGACAAAGGGGATAGAACTGCCATGCGGGAGCGCCACCACGTCGTAGACGAACAACGGGTCGGTACCCGAGGCCGCGGCAATACTGATATCCTAGCCAATCGTCGCCCCGTCCGCATCGATAAAGATGCCGATCTTGTCGATATCGGGATCGGCATAGGCATACCCGAAATCAGGCTCATCCGGCGAATTATACCCGGCCGGAGCGATGCCTTCGTACCCGAGTGGAACGACGTAGATGTCGGGAATGCCGTCATCGGGTTCACCCGGCTCCATAGCAGCCTGTGCCGACATGGCGACGCCTAGTGCACAACCATCAGAATCGCAAGTACTTTCCAAGCTCTCATCAGATCTCTCCTTCTAACTGCGACCCGTTTGTGCGCCTCCTAGAGGCTATCCAAACAGATCAAAAACAAACCGTGCGAGCCGACCACCGGCCCGCCTAAATACCTCAGAATGCTCGCGTTACCCTAGTCATCCCTCTCCTGACCAATGTCTTGTCCGAAGGTAAGCGACCGACTCCATAACCCATCGCGCCGTCTCGTGGGAAGTTTGCCTCGAAATCACCACGGCGCGGAACCGCAGAGATAGAAACCAGGCAAGAGAATCCCCGGCATCGGGAGAATTGGAGACCGGCCACCGCATCATGGCCAACTGAAGAGGGCTCCCGCAGGAAAACGATCGTCACCCACGATCGTCTTATCGGGTGCCGCCGCTGCCTCGGGGGAAACGGTCCAATGGGTACAGTCCAACTAACAAGCTAGCGATGATTGTCGCATGATTCTCGGGTCTGTCAACAGTTTGCGAAGGGATTCTCAAGGAATTCTGTAGGAATCTGAATCAGCCCGAGTGTGGTTCGAACGGACAGGGTGGCCAATCATCGTCTAAACGGAAGACTTCCATCCTCCTCCTCCCGACATGCAAGCAGCTTGGCCCTCAGCGTTCACAACCGCACCGCAAGAGTCGGTGGGCTTGCTGGTATCTTCTTAAAGCTTCCCAAATGGGAGCAAACACCGCCACGACGAACAGGAAAGAGATATGATAATTGGCAATGGCCTGCACGATAAGAACTTCGGCGCTATTCTCTTGATCCACATGATGTTTAAGCATGTCGGCCATCACTGCGACCCAAGAGGGGAGGAACCAACAAAAACCAAAACCTGCCCCAAGCACGAATGTCCGCCAGAAGGAACATGACTCCTTGGCGTATTCCATGTTGGAGTGGGCGTGTGCCTCTGCGTCGAGTGGGCCGTCATAGTTCCAGTAGCGAATCCAAATGGCAAAGACACAGATAGCCACTCCTTGGTTAACGAACCCAAGAAGGCCCGTGTTCGGGAAGATAAACTTGGTCACGTTGAGGGCTGCTAGAGACGAGAAGCTAAGCAGGAGAACGCTTTTTGCCAGGGGGCTAACTTTGAACAATAGGATTCTGTAGTTACACAAGAACAGAGGAATCCCAACAAGACAGACCCAGTACCCAAGAGGATAGCTTTGGGCACCAATGGGCTGGCCATCCCGCACCAGCGTCGTAAGCTGGGGATCTGACCAGTTGTAGAGACAGCACTTTCCCACGAAAAGAAATGCGATCAGGAGCGAAATCCTTGCAGCAAAGGTTCTGTCCGGCTCTTCCATCCACGATTTGAGCCAGGTGCGCCCAGTCTTGGATATCACACTTGAGTACCGAGTCAGCCTTCTCATGCGGACATTCTCCTGATGCTCAATGACGGAAGAAAACAACAGTCTTTCCGGATACCACCGGTAGGTTATAGGCATTTGAATCGACCCTAAGTCTGGCCTAACTGACCAGGGTTGTCAAGCATCGGCCCCAAACGCGGCCTGAATCATCTGGGGAAAGTGAAGTTGGACGGCTAACCCGGCGTGGCCGCCTCGTTGTACTACACATCTCTTCGTTCAAGACGATGGCTTCAGCAATAGGGCCATTGAGAGATCGTCTGCCTTGATTGGAGGGCAGGGTAAGATAACGAAAACAACTGGTCTCCCTGTATTTGGGTTTTTTGCGCAGAGTAGAGAATTCCCATAATCACTCTGCCCCAAATACACGGAGACCTCGATCATGATACGTCGCCCCGTGCGGCGTAGCAAGGATGCGGATGGTCGATTTGCCGAACCACCTTGGAACGAAAACAGCCCGCAATGGCAAGAGTTTGATGCGCGATTGCCCGTCGATCAGTTGGCTCGCCAGATCAGTCGGATGGTTGATCGGCTTGACCCGGGTGTTCTCTTCGACTGCTATGATGGCCGGGTGAGCCGGAGAGTCGTCAGCAACAGTCCGCACGCTATCAGCAGGCCCAAATACGGTTTGACGACTTGCAGGTGCTAAACAAACAACGCCCCAGTAGCAAGCGAAAGCAACCGGAAAAGATCGTCGTCAGTCTCGGCGATCCGGAGGCGGCCGTGGGGCGCGATAAGTTGAAAGTCTTTCGGCCGCTTTACAACACGCAATTGATTT
>SDBV01000462.1_pt1 | contig 58509 bp, 64 predicted proteins | sample 2277081 | NCBI WGS metagenome assembly SDBV01 (sample SAMN10402039, study PRJNA504765) | marine sediment metagenome | isolation source: marine sediment core GS10_PC15, 223 cmbsf | place: Arctic Ocean: Southern Knipovich Ridge | collected 2010
AGATGTGACCAAGCACCATATGGTCGTTGTCGAGCTTGACGCGGAACATCGTGTTGGGCAGAGCCTCGACGATCTCGCCCTCCATCTCGATTTTTTCTTCCTTCCCCATCTGCGTGGAAAGCTACCAGCAGCACCTGTCGGCGACCGCCACGGCTCGATCAGGCGCGCAGTTCGGCGGCGACCGCAGCCAACTGCTCCGGGTCGGCGGGCTCAGGACGCCACGGCAACTCGAGCGGATCGCCTTCGTAGCGCGGGATCACGTGCAGGTGAAAGTGGAAGATCGACTGCCAGGCGGCGCGCCCGACGTTGGTCAGCAAGTTGAATCCTGCTGGCTCGAGCGTCAACTTGAGCCGCTCGCTTACCCGTCGCGTCGCGACCATCACGGCGTCCAGGTCCTGCTCGGAGACCTCGAAGAAGTCGGCGGTATGGGTGCGGGGTATCACCACGACGTGCCCCTTGGTGGCTGGATTGATGTCGAGCACCGTGATCGTGCGCTCGTCCGAGTCGACCGTCTCGCTCGGAAGCTCGCCCGCGACGACCTTGCAGAAGATACAGTCCTCGGTGGCCTCAGTCACGGCGCGGACACTACTGGATATCCTGTCGGCAACGATGACACTGACCAACGGAAACCGTTCCAAGCTCGCGGTCGACGCCGTCTGGTTTCGCGAGCAGGTCGCGCGGCTTAGCTCGATCCACCGCCCGTCAGCCTCAGAGGGCGAGCGTGAGGCCGCCGAGTTGATCGCGGCAGATCTCGCCGCGGTTGGCGCCCACACTCACATCGATGTCGAGCAGGCCCACGGCCACTACTGGAGTCCGCTCGCAGCGTTGACGGCCGCCGGTGCGCTCGCCGGGCTTACCGGCAAGCGCCACAGGCTGTTCGGCACGGCACTCGGGGCGGCCACGGCGGCGGCCGTGTGGGACGACCTGTCCGGTGGCGAGCACTACTTCCGCAGGCTATTGCCGCATAGGCCGACCTACAACGTCGTCGCCGAGATCGGGCCCGCAGACGCGTCGCGTACTGTCGTACTGGTCGCCCATCACGACGCTGCGCGCTCCGGCCTGATCTTCCACCCTGGCGTGCTGGGGCTGATCGACGAACACTTTCCGTCGGCGATCGAGTCGAGGGAGACCAGTCCCGCCTTGATGTGGCCGGTGTTCGCCGGACCGGCGCTGGCCGCGGTCGGATCGGCGACGGGTCTGGGCCCGCTTCGCAAGTTGGGCGTGGCGCTGTCGGTCGCGGCGGTCGCGACCTTTGCCGAGATCGGATCGCGAGAGGTCGTCCCCGGCGCCAACGACAACATCAGCGGGGCGGTAACCCTGATGGCGCTGGCTCGCGCGCTGACCGAGCACCCGACCAGTGACCTGCGCGTGATACTCGTGTCGACCGGCTCGGAGGAGTCTTTCATGGAGGGCATGCACGCCTTTTCGAAGCGCTACTTTCCGAGCCTCCCCAAACAGAGCACGTTCTTTCTCTGCGTCGATACGGTCGGATCCCCCCACCTGACCGTAATCCGGGGAGAGGGAATGATGAAGATGTTCGACTACCCGAGCGAGTGTCTCGAGCTGATCGACTCCGTCGCCGACGACCTCGGCATCTACCTGTTCCCTGGCCTGCGCCTGCGCAACGCGACCGACGGCCTCTACCCGCTGCGCGCCGGCTACCCGTCGGCGTGCCTCGGCTCCGTCACCAAGTTAAAGGCACCGGCCAACTACCACTGGCCGAGTGACACCGCCGACAACGTCAACTACACGACGTGCGCCGACGCGGTGCGCCTCTGCGAGGGCATTGTGCGCAAGCTGGACGAGTCTTGGCTCGGCGCGGCTTAGGAGCCCGTCGGCAGCTACAGCGAGTCGCGGGCCAGTTCGAGCGCCTGCTCGCGAGTCGTGACCTCGCCGGCGAAGGCCGCCTCGCGCACCAGCTCCAGCAAGCGACCGATTTCGGGTCCCGACTCGAGCCCCAGCTCATCGATCAGCTCGTCGCCTCGTAGCGGCGGCGCGGGCGGCCCCTGCGTCCGCCACGCCAGCGCGTGCTCGGCAAGTTCACCGGCGACCTCTAGATGTGACTCGATCGCGAGCGGCTTCGTCTTTTGCCCGGCGGTGGCGAGTCGATCGGCGACCGACAGCACCGTGACCTCGACCTCAACCGGCTCACAGGCGCGCATGTACCGATATACGTGCCGGCGCGTCAGCGGACGCTCGTGCACGAGGAAGCCGAGCCGCAGATGGTGCCGAGCGAGCGCCGCGAGGTAGTCGCCGAGCGCGCTGCTGGCGTGCAGCCGGCGACAGATGTCGATGCTGATCCGGGCGCCCGCCTCATCGTGCCCCCAAAAAAGCACACGGCCCTCGTCGTTGACGGCGCGAGTATCGGGCTTTCCTGCGTCGTGAAACAACGCCCCGAAGCGCAGCGCCTCGCCGCGCGTCATCTCGTCGGCAAGTGGACGCTCCAGCTCCGAGGCGATCCGCCCTCCGAGCGCGCCGAACCTGGCGCCGAGGTCGCGTTCAATCGTGATCAGCTGTCGCAGCACCTCAAGCGTGTGATCCCAGACGTCGTGCTGGTGGTACGGGTTCTGGCCGACGCCCCTGAGCGCCGCCAGCTCCGGCAGTACGGTTGCGACCAGTCCGGCGGCGTCCATCAACTCGAGACCGCGCAACGGATCTTCGGATGCGACCAGCCTGCGTAGCTCGTAAAAAACTCGCTCTGAGGCAATCACCGAAATCGAGCCGGCCTCGGCCCTCGCAAGCCGCACGGTGTCAGGTTCGACGCCGAAGCCGAGCTCGCTACCAAAGCGTGCCATTCGCAGCGTGCGCAGCGGATCGTCGACATAGGAGCGTTCGCCGACAACTCGCAGAACGCGCGCCTCGATATCGGTCAGGCCTCCGTAGGGGTCAAGCAATGGGCCCGGACCACCATCGTCGAGGGGTAACGCCATCGCGTTGATGGTGAAATCGCGCAGCGCGAGGTCGGCTTCGATCGAGCCGTCTCGAACCGACGTCAGATCGGCCTGCCAGGACCGGTCGCGCGACACGACCCGCCAAGCTCCGAAGCGCTCGGACAGCGGAAAGACGCTTGCTTTGTGAGCGCGCGCAATACGCCTCGCGGCGCCCTCGGCGTCACCCGCAACCGCAAGGTCGACGTCCTCGACTGCCCTACCCATCGCTAGGTCGCGCACCGTCCCCCCGACCAGCCAGGCCTGGCGCTGTGTGAGCGGCCCGCCTACGCGCTCCAACAATCCAGAGCGCCCGAGTCGCTCTTCGAGCGTGACCATCGCTACGAAGCGGGGCGGCCCTGAACCCGCGGAACGCGCTGCGAGAGGCCGCAAGTGATCTCGTAGTTGATCGTCTCAGCCTGGCGCGCCAGTTCCTCGGTAAGAACTCGCTCGCCGCCCTCGGCGCCAATCAGCACGGCGCGCTCTCCACGCTCGATACCGGATCGCGGCCCCAGATCGACGGTGATGTTGTCCATGCTGACGGTACCGACCACCGGATGGCGCTGACCGCTGATGATCACTTGCGCCCGGTTCGAGAGCAGCCGCCGGTAACCGTCGCCATAGCCGATCGGCAGCACCGCGATCTGTGTCTCGCGTTCGGCGATCCAGCTGCGCCCGTAGCCGACCGTGTCGCCAGCCATCAGCGGCTTTACGTCGGCGACGTAAGTTTCGAGCGATAGCGCTGGTCGCAGGCCGTGCTCGGCTGGATCGCCGTGGAACGGGTCGAGGCCGTAGATGGCTATGCCGCAGCGCGCGAGATCGAAGTGCGCGTTCCGATCGCGAAACACGGCCGCGCTGTTGGCGGCGTGGACAATGCACCCGGGATGCTGGCGCTTGACGTGCCCGGCGATCGATGCGAAACACGCGAGCTGCTCGTCGAAGAACGTCGAGTCGCGCTCGTCCGCGGTCGCGAAATGGGTCATCAGCCCAGCCAACTCGAGCCGGTCGTGCCCGGCAATGCGATCCGTGAGCGCGACCGCCAGTTCTCCATCACGCGTCCCCAGCCGGCCCATGCCGCTGTCGAGCTTGACGTGCAGCCGCGCCAGCCGGCCTGCCCTGCGCGCCAGCCGAACCGCCAGCTCGACCTGATCCTCTCTCCACACGACGAAGTCCGCGTCGGCGGTCAGCGTGTCGGCGATCGTCCGCTCGGTTAGCCCGCCCATCACCAGCAGCCGCGCGTCGATCGCCTCAGCGCGCAGCGCCAGTGCCTCCCCCGGCGTCGCTACCGCCAGCCAGCTCGCGCCCCCGTCGAGCGCGGCGCGCGCGCACTGGGACGCGCCGTGACCATAGCCATCGGCCTTGACCACGGCACACAGCGCGGCTGGTCCGAGCGCCTCAGTCAAGACCGAACAGTTGTGCGATATGGCGTCACGATCGATATACGCGATCGCGCGCGGGTCCAGCGTCTTCGCGTTTGGAACGGTCACGGCCATGCCGTGAGGGTAGCCGACCGCTACGCGGTTCTGCGCAACGCAGCCGGGAGCGCTTCAACCACGTCCCGCGCGACCACCGAATCGGCCCCGCGCGACTCGGCCGCGACGCGCCCCGCACCAAGATGGGCGCGCACGCCGGCGCAGGCCGCCTCAAACGGCGCCAGCCCGCGCGCGAGCATCGCCACGATCACCCCGGAAAGCACGTCGCCGGTGCCGGCGGTCGCCAACCCCGGGCTGCCCCCAGCGCTGACGCCGAGGCCGCTGTGCTCGGCGACGATTGAATCGTCGCCCTTGAGCACCACCGTTGCACCCGATCGCTCGGCCGCCTCACGCACCGACGCGAGCCGGTGAGCCTCAACCTGAGCGGACTCGACGCCAAGCAGGCGCCCCAACTCGCCCGCGTGCGGCGTGAGAACTGTCGCCGCGCTACGCGCTGACAGCGACTCCAGTCCTTGTTCAGCGACCGCGTTGAGCCCATCGGCGTCGATCAGTAGCGGCTTCTCGATCCGCGCGGCGAGCGCCTGCGCAACCGCGAACGCGTCGGGACTCCTCCCCATTCCCGGTCCCAGCACGACGGCATCGGCGCGCGTGACCACTTCCAGCGTCTGATCGATCGCATCGACATCGAAGTGGCCGCCGCCGTCGGCCAACGAGACCGACATCGCCTCGGTCAGCTTGATCTCGAAGATCGCGTTGAGCGAAGCGGGCACAGCGGCCCGCACCCATCCTGCGCCAGCGCGCATCGCCGCCTCGCAACACAGGCAGACGGCGCCGGTCAGGCCGGTCGACCCGCCCACCACCAAAACGGCTCCGGAGCTGAACTTGTTCGACCACGGCCCGCGCGGCGGTGGCAGCTCGAGCACCGCGGCACGGATCAGGCCGGCACTCGGTGGCTCGGGCCGATCGGGGTCGCCGACCGGAATCCCGATATCAGCCACCACGACCTGTCCGGCCTGCCGTTTGCCCGGGTGGATCGCCAGACCGAGCTTCCGCTGCTGGAAGCTGACGGTCTTGCGAGCGTCGACGCATCGGCCCGCGACCTCGCCGGTCGATGCGTCGACGCCCGACGGAACATCGACCGCCACCACCGGCGCGCCGCTCGCGTTGATCCGCTCGATCGCGGTCGCGATCGGGTCGCGCGGCTCGCCCGAAAAGCCCGTACCGAGCATCGCGTCGACTACGACTCCCGAGCCCTCCAGGGCCGCGACAAGATCGCCCGGCGCGACGACTCGCGGCCCAGCGGCAGAGCCAGCGAGTCGCTCATGGTTTGCTCGTGCGTCGGCGCTCAACTCGGCGGCCGGCCACAGCAACAGCGCTTCGGCGTCGAGCCCCGCATCGACCAGCAGGCGCGAGACGACCAGCCCGTCCCCGCCGTTGTTGCCTTTTCCGCAGACCACTCGCACCGGGCCGCGGGGGCTCATTTCGGTGACGACGCGGACGACCTCGGCACCGGCGCGCTCCATCAGGTCGAGCGAAGGGACTCCCTTCGTCTTGATCGCCCAAGCGTCGAGCGCACGCATCTGCTCGGCCGTGTAGAGCGGTTTCAGCCACGGTCTGGAGTTCACAGTCAGAGATTACCGGCCACACGAGTCGTTAGGTTGCAAAGCGTGACCTTCGTGAAACCGGACGGCGACGACCTCAAGCGCGCGATAAAGATGGCGGTCGCTGCGAGCATCGCCTGGGCGATCGCGGCACGGCTGACGGAGCAGGCGCCGGTGTTTGCGGCAATCGTGCCGCTGGTCGCGATCCGCAAGCAGGATCCCTACAGCGCGATCAACGTGTCGGCCGGGCGCATCCTCGGCGTCTTCGTCGGTGTGCTGATCGGGCTGGGCATGCTCCGGATATCCGACGACGTGACAACGGGGCTGGCGATCGCGACGATCTGCGTCTCGCTGATGGCGGGGATGGTGCTGCGCGTTGGCAACGAGCCAAACGTGCAGATCACCGTGTCGGCGCTGATCATGCTGTTCCTCGCCAACCGCGCCGGGATCGCCGGCGTGGAGCGGATCTGGGAGACGGCGATCGGCGCTGCCGCTGCGATCGTCGCCTCTACCTTGATGTGGCCTCCGAATCCGGTTCACGCTGTGCGTCGCGAACTACCGAGGCTGCACGAGCAGCTCTGCGAAGACCTGTTCGACACGGTCGAGCTGCTCGAGAACCCGCGCAAGACAGACGTGGTGCTCACAGACATACGCGAGCATCAGCTCGACGCGCGTGACGAGGCGCTCGACCTGCCTCAGGCCGAGCGCGTGCTGCGCTGGAACCTGCTGCACCGCGGCGACGGCCCCGATCTGGACCGACTCGGTCAGCGCACGCTGCTGCTGGCACGCCTGCACCGTCATGTCCGGTCGCTGGCACGCTCGATCGCCGACGCGACACCGGAGGCGATCGCCTCGGCGCGACCCGGGTACCGGGAGCTGAGGCGCGCAGCCGAGCAGATCGCCGAGGCGGTCGCGCCGCGCATCGAGACCGGAGCGGTTCAGGCGGCACTCGACGACGCGGCGGCGACCCTCGACAACTTCGCCGCGGTCGCGCGGGGACGCCTTGCGAGCGCGATCGAGCTGGACGTGCGACGCATCGTCAGCGACCTGCGCGGCGGACGCATCGAAGGTGAGCTACCCCGCCGCTAGCCGAACCTGCTGAGTTCCCGAGTTTTCCGACCAAGGAAAAAATGGAACATCTTCATTCCTAAGGAAAAATCGAAACATACATACTCATTCCACCGTTACGGTCTTCGCCAGGTTGCGAGGCTGGTCGACGTTGAGGCCGCGGAGGCGAGCGATGTCGTAAGCGAGCAGTTGAAGTGGAATCACGGCCAGGATCGGCTGCAAGATCCAATCGCTCCGTGGCACGAACACTGTCTGGTCGGCGGCGGCGGCTACCTGGCCGGACCCCTCGGTCGCGACCGCGATCACATGCGCGCCGCGCGCCTTCACCTCTGCCATGTTTGAGAGCACCTTCTCCAAAACCGGGCTGTCGCTGGCCACGCAAACGACCGGCGTGCTCTCGTTGAGCAGCGCGATTGGGCCGTGTTTCATCTCGCCGGCCGCATAGGCGTCGGCGGGGATGTAGGTGATTTCCTTGAGCTTGAGGGCGCCCTCGAGGCAGACCGCGAGGCCGATGTGGCGCCCGAGGTAAAGGAAGAATTCGCCGTCGGCGTGGCTGCGAGCGATCGCCCGCACCTGCTCCTCACAGCCAGCCAGAGTCTGCTCCATCTTGTGCGGGATCGCCTTCAGTTCGGATATCAGGCCGGCCATCTCGGCGCGGTCAAGCGTGCCGTTCAGTTGCGCAAGTTTCAGACCCAACAGGTAGATCGCGGCGACTTGCGCGACGAACGTCTTGGTAGCGGCCACTCCGATCTCGAGCCCGGCCCGGGTGTAGAGCACGCCGTCGGCATCGCGTGTCGCCTGGCTGCCGAGAATGTTCGTGATCGCCAGCACCTTCGCGCCGCGCTCGCGCGCGAGCCGCATGGCCGCAAGCGTATCGGCTGTCTCACCCGACTGCGAGATGCCAACGACCAAGTCGTCGGGGCCAACGACCGGGTTCCGATAGCGGTACTCGGAGGCGATGTCCATCTCGACCGGGACTCGAGCCCACTGCTCGATCGCGTAGCGACCGATGAGGCCGGCGTGGTAGGAGGTGCCACAGGCGACGATCACCACGCGCCGGGTGCGCGCGAGCACGTCATCGTCTATCCCGATCTCGCCTAGGTCGACGTAGTCAGCATGTGCAAGCCGATCCGTAATCGTCTCTGCGACGGCATCCGGCTGCTCGTGGATCTCCTTGAGCATGAAGGTCGGGTAGCCGGCCTTCTCGGCAGCGCGTTCGTCCCATGTGACCTCTTCCACCTCGCGCTGCAGCGCCTCGCCCGTCGCAGTCTGGAACTGCGCGGCGCCACGACTGATCGTGACGATTTCGTCATCGTTGATCAGCTGTACCCGTCGCGTCTCGCGCAGGAACGCCGGAATCGCCGAAGCCAGGAAATGCTCGTTGTCGCCGACGCCCACGACCAGCGGACATTCCTTTCGCGCGCCAACGATCGCGTCGGGGTCGTCAGCCGAGATTGCGACGAACGCGTAGTGGCCGCGGAGATCCTGATATGCGCGACGCGTAGCCTCGGTCAGCGCACCCCGCCGACCGCTGTCCGGCATGTATTTCTCAATCAGGTGTGCGACCGCCTCGGCATCGGTCTCAGAGGCAAGCTGGTGTCCCTCGGCCTCGAGCTGCTCGCGCAGCTCGACGTAATTCTCGACGATCCCGTTGAGCACGATGTGGATGCGTCCGCTGCAGTCGGGGTGCGGATGAGCGTTTCGCTCGGACGGGCGGCCGTGGGTTGCCCATCGAGTGTGGCCGATGCCGGTCGTTGCCTCGCCGGCCTTGGTCGCGACGGCCTGGGCGCCGCCGTTGCCGGTCTCGCGGGCGTCGACCGCCTCACGCAGCCGACTGAGGTTGCCCACCGAACGCACCGACTCGATCTGACCGTCACCGATCAGGGACAACCCGGCGGAGTCGTAGCCGCGGTACTCAAGCCGTTCGAGCCCGTGCATCAGCAACTCTCTGCAAGAGCGATCACCTACATAACCGACGATGCCGCACATTTTTGATGCCCTCTGTCTCAGTGCGCGCGGTGCGCTAGAACCGAAAAGAGCCGCCGGGGCGGCTCGTAGTAGCCGGATCGTAGCAGCGCAAGGACGTCCTTTCCCACGCTGGGAGCACAAACAATTGCCATTTCTGGGGCCTAGCGCGCGCCCGATGGCGCCAGTTCACGCTCGACCACGGCTGCAAGCCGGCCGGCAATCTGCTCACAGCGCTCGGCGCTCGGCGCCTCGACCATCACTCTCACCACCTGCTCGGTACCGGACGGCCGCAGCAACACGCGGCCCTCGCCCGCGAGTTGGGCCGACTCGGCCCCGACCTCGTCCCAGACGGCGCCGGCGGCGGCCAGCGCCTCGCGATCGCCGACACGAACGTTGATCAGCCGCTGCGGCAGCTTGGTCATTGCCGCGCCGGCCTCGAGCCTGTTCTCGCCGAGCGACTCGAGCAGCAGCAATGCGGCAGCGATCCCGTCTCCGGAGGGGGTTAGCCGCATGTCGACGATGTGGCCGGACTGCTCACCGCCGAGCAACCAGTCGCGCTTTGCCAACTCCTCGACGACGTAGCGATCGCCGACATCGGTCGTCGCGACCTCGATATTGGCCCGCTCCATCGCCCGGTGAAATCCGAAGTTGGTCATCACCGTGACGGCGACCCCACCGTTCAGCTTCTTCTTGCTGTGCAGGTCGAGTGCGATCTGGGCAATGATTTCGTCTCCGTCCAGGACCCCCCCGGACGGGTCGACGGCCAGCAGGCGGTCGCCGTCCCCGTCGAAGGCAAAACCCGCGTCGAACTCGTCCTCGACCATTCGAGCCGCGATCGAACTGACATGAGTCGATCCGCAATCGAGATTGATGTTGACTCCATCAGGCTCGCACGCCGTGCGAACTACCTCAGCGCCGAGGCGCTCGAAGATCAGAGGTGCCGCCCGGTGCGTGGCACCATTCGCGCAGTCGAGCAACACCCTGGTTCCCTCTAGCGATGTCGTGAATCGCGACGCCAACTCCCTCAGATAGTCGTCGAGCGCGCCGGTCAACGGTCGCACGCGGCCGCTGTCAGGAGCGTCGCGGTTGGAGCCCGCGGTGGCGAGCAAGACTGCCACCCGCCGCTCGACCTCGATTTCGACCTCGTCGCCGAGCTTGCGGCCGAGTGAGTTGAAGAACTTGATGCCGTTGTCGCGGAACGGGTTGTGCGAAGCCGATATCACCACACCCATGTCAAAGCCGTGGCGACGCACGAGCAGCGAGGCGGCAGGCGTCGGCAGAATGCCGCCGAGCAGCGCTTGGCCGCCCGCCGACGCTATCCCCGCCGACAGTGCGGCCTCGAGCATCTCGCCAGAAACACGCGTGTCGCGCACGACCACCACTTGGGGCGAGGCCTCGGCAATGCTCTCGGTAGCGGCACGTCCGAGCGCGAACGCAAGCTCCGAAGTCAGGAACTCGCCCGCCGGACCGCGTACGCCATCGGTGCCGAACAGCTTCTTCGCAGTTGTCGTCTGTGGCGCCATGGCCACCTTCCGATCTCGCGCTAGCGCTTCGAGAACTGCGGGCGCTTGCGCGCCTTCTTCAAGCCGGCCTTGTAGCGCTCCTTGACGCGCGGATCGCGCGTCAGTAGCTGGCGCCGTTTCAGCTCGCCGCGTAACGCCGGGTCGGCCTGGACGAGCGCCTTGGATATCCCGTGGCGAACCGCGTCTGCCTGCCCCGCTATGCCGCCGCCGTGAATCCGCGCGCGAACATCGATGCGATCCGTGTATCCGGTCGCCTCTAGCGGTTGTTTGACGATCGATTGCAGCGATCTGCGCGGAAAGTAATGCTCCAGCGGGCGACCGTTCAACTCGAACGCCCCCTTGCCAGGGCGAATGATCACGCGTGCGACCGCCGACTTGCGCTTTCCAGTCGCCGAGTAGCGAGCATCGGCAGCCAGCTCAACAAATTGGCGCTCCTGCTCGGTGGCAACGCCTTCGGCAGCACCGGCAGGATCAGCGGCACCCTCGGCTGTCTCCTCCGCCGCCTCTGCCTGTTCGAGCCCCTCGCCGGATTGCTCCGGCGGTGCCTCGGCGGCCTGCTCGGCGGCCTCTGGTGCTGCCTCCTCCTCGGCGGCGACCGTCTCTTCGGCGGGCTGCTCGAGTACCTCTTCGGGCTTTTCCTTGGAGTTCGCGTTGTCGGGTTGGTCTTCGTTCAAGTTCGTCCTCACACCTCGAAGGGCTCTGGTTTCTGCGCCTCGTGCGGGTGATCTGGGCCTGCGTAGATCTTCAACTTGCCGAGCTGCTGGCGGGCGAGCCGGTTTCGAGGCATCATTCCCTTGACGGCCCGGCGGATGATTTCCTCCGGGTTGCGCCTCTGCATCTCGTCGAATGTGCGTTCGCGCAGACCCCCGGGGAAGCCGGTGTGCTTACGGTAGATCTTCGTCTGACGCTTGTTGCCGGTCACCTCAACCCTGTCCGCGTTGACGACGATGATGAAATCCCCGGTGTCGACGTGCGGTGTGTATTCGGCCTTCCGCTTGCCGCGAAGCGCCTCGGCGACCTGGGTTGCCAAGCGTCCCAGCGTCTTGCCGCTGGCGTCGACGAGCAGCCAGTGGCGCTCGCGATCAGCAGGTGTAGCTACGTAGGTCTTCAAGGCCTTGGAACAGGAAATCGCGGCAGTGGCCGCGATCGGGACGGAATGATAGCGCTCCTGGCCGCATTGGAGAGGTCGACAGCCAAAAATCGCAGGGACTTCAGCCTCCCTCTAGAAACCCGGAAACTAAGGAAAAACCGCCGGAGCGGGCCCTCAACCTGCGACACCGGATGCCCGGGACGGTGGCTATACTGCCGCGATTACATAGTCAGCCGAGTCTCCACCGGACGATCCGGGGAGAACGGGGGAACCGATCGGTCCGGTGCAGCGCGCACCGGCCAGCGGGGCGAATCGGACAAGGGAACTTACCGCCGTCCGTAGCGCAAGCTCTTTCAGCGCGAGCCCGACAGCTAACTCCGTAGGCAAGCGAAAGAGAGAGGCTTTTTGTCGTCCTTGGACGAGATCCGCAGCGGCGCGCAGCGCCGAGTCGGGAAAGTTTCATATGCAGTGGCGGCCGCCCTATTCGCGTCCTTGGCGTCGCCCGCGCTCGCTCCGGCCGACAATTCCGGCGGTGCCGCCCCTGTCCCGCCCGTGGGTAGCACTCCCGTGAAGAAGGCGCCTCGTCCATACCTGACCGACATTCGGTGCAGGTCCAGCGAGTCAAGCGTCTGCATCGAGGCCCACCGGGTCGAGACAGGCGGATCGATCGTGCTACGGGGACGCAACCTGGAAGCGGTTGGTTCAGTGATCTTCTACGGCAAGCGGGGCAGCCGCGACGACGTGGTCGCTCCGACCGCCGGAACCGGCAGCGACTACGCGAAGGCTCTCGTCCCGGTCAATGCACACTCGGGCCCGATCGCAGCGGTGGTTATTGGCGGGCGCCGCTCGGCACGTTGGTCCGGCCTCGTGGTCGAGTCGCCTGCCCGCGATCTACGGCCCTACAAACAATCGGGCGTCCCCGCCCCGGTCGAGGCCACCATCTCGAAGCCGCGCAGGATCTCGGTCGGTGGCCTGCACAAGTCCGTCTTTACATTCGAGATCGAGGGACAACAGACGCTCGACGTACAGGTGAACCTAACGAACCAGCGAACTGGAGCCGTGGTGCGCAGCTGGAGCCAGCCTCGAATCGCACCCAACACGCTGCGGCGTATCCTCTGGGACGGCACCGGCGCCAACGGCAAGAAGCCGCTGCGCAACGGTCGCTACGTGTTCCAGGTCGTGGCCCCCGGCGGCGGCGCGATCGCCATACCGGCGGCGCGAAACAAGTCGAGAAGCAAGGCCGACCGGGACTCGGTCGTGCTTCGTAACTTCGCCTTTCCGCTGATCGGCAAGTACGACTTCGGAACGGCGATCAACCGCTTCGGGGCTGGCCGCTCCGGGCACAGCCACGCTGGTCACGACGTGATGGCGAAGTGCGGCACGCCGATGGTCGCGGCCCGCGGCGGCAAGGTCATCTACAGTGGTTACGGCGGCGCCGCCGGCTACTACATTGCGATCGACGGAGCCAGCACGGGCTACGACTTCGCCTACATGCACCTGCGCGAGCACGCGATGGTCAACACCGGCGACCGCGTCTATACCGGGCAGCAGATCGGCTACGTCGGCAGCACCGGCTCCTCAACCGCCTGCCACCTTCACTTCGAGATGTGGACAGCCCCAGGCTGGTATGACGGCGGACACCCGATCGATCCGCTGCGCTCGCTCAAGAACTGGGCCAGGCGTTAGCACTCCCACGAGCAATCTCTGAACGTTACCTGCGGCTGCAATGAATCGAGCCGGCTGGTGCCGGCTCGATTCTGTCTCGCCCCTTGGCCGCCGGGCCGTCGCCCTTTGGCCTTGGAGATCCTGCCTGGACCCCTCGGGGATCTATCGCTCCCCCGGGCTCTGACTACGCCCCGTGCGGCGTCGCGTCGTGCTTGCCGATGTGCATCACATCCATCAGCTTGGGCACGTACGTCAGTGCGCCAATGCCGGCTAGGACGTAGAAGACGTCAGAGATCGTGCCGGTGCCAAGCACCTCGCTGATCACGTTTGTCGTGAACAGCACGCTGACGGCTGCGTTGAGAGCCACCAGCATCACCAGAACCATCCAAAGCGGGTCTAATTTCTTTACAAGTTCCATCCCACACCCCTTTCGAGAGCGTGCCAGATTGTGTTTGACGCTACTAAGTACCCCTGCAGGACGCGCTGGTTACCAGGCCGCACTAGGACATCCGTCGAGCGGCGTCTAGTGACCTCATCCACAAGTTCTGCCGGTAACCGGCAGAACTTACGAACGCGACCGCTAGCGGTCGCGCGTCATCCTCAGAAAGATCGAGAGCACAACGAACGAGCCGGCAACGGCGACCAAGAAGCTGCCAAAGTCGAACTGGTCCTGGTCGCCTATCCCGAGCAGCTCGGTCGCGACAAATCCGCCCAGTAGCGAGCCCCCAATCCCGATCAGGATCGTCCAGAAGATGCCGATTCCGCCGGAGCCGCTCTTGAGCAGGCGAGCGACGGCGCCGACGATCAGCCCCCAGAAGGCCCAAGCGAAGATGTCGCCAAGGTCCACCGCCTATTCCCACTCGATCGTCGAAGGCGGCTTCGACGAGATGTCAAGCGCGACGCGGTTGACGTGCGGAATCTCGTTGATTATGCGGTTCGAAACCGTCTCGAGCAGGTCGTAAGGGAGTCGCGCCCAGTCGGCCGTCATTGCGTCGTCCGAAGTGACGGCGCGAATAACGATCGGGTAGGCGTAGGTGCGCTCGTCGCCCTGCACTCCGACCGAGCGCACCGCAGGCAGCACGCAGAACGACTGCCACAGCTCACGGTAGAGACCGGCTTTGCGGATCTCGTCTTGGAGAATCGCGTCGGCGTCGCGCAGGATGTCGAGCCGCTCCCTTGTGACCTCACCGCCGATTACGCGAATCGCAAGTCCCGGACCGGGAAATGGCTGCCGCCAGACGAAGCGCTCTGGCAGCCCCAGTTCGGCACCGACGGCGCGTACCTCGTCCTTGAACAACAGGCGCAGCGGCTCGATCAGCTCGAAGCCGAGGTCCTCGGGCAGCCCGCCAACGTTGTGGTGCGACTTGATCGTCGCGGCCTCGCCCTTGGCGGCGCCGCCCGATTCGATCACGTCCGAATAGAGCGTGCCCTGCACGAGAAACGTGGCGCCTTCGAGCTTTGCTGCCTGCTCCTCGAACACGCGAATGAACTCCGCACCGATGATCTTGCGCTTCTTCTCGGGATCGGTGACACCAGCGAGTTTCGCCAAAAAACGCTCTTCGGCGTCGACGTGCACCAGCGGCACCTGGAAGTTTTCGCGAAACGCGGTTACTACCTGCTCGCCCTCGTTTTTTCGCATCAAGCCGTGATCGACGAATACACACGTGAGTTGGTCGCCTAGCGCCTGGTGCACGATCAGGGCCGCGACGGACGAATCGACGCCGCCCGACAGGCCACAGATCGCTCGGCCATCGCCGACCTGCTCGCGGATCGCGGCAACCTGCTCCTCGACGACCGACGCCGGGGACCACTTGCCGTCGCACCCGCAGATGTCGTAGAGGAACCTCTTGAGAATGTCGGTGCCGTAGGGGGTGTGGACGACCTCCGGATGGAACTGGATGCCGTAGAGGCCACGCTCGGGAGATTCGAGCGCGGCGACCGGCGAGGCCGGCGAAGAGGCGAGTGCGACAAAGCCGGGCGGCGGCTCAAAGACGGTGTCGCGGTGGCTCATCCAGCAGGTCTGTTCGGCCGGCAGTCCAGCCAGCAACTGCCCGGGCTCCTTCACGCGCAGGTCGGTACGGCCGAACTCGCCGACCTCCGCCCCGTCGACGCGACCACCGAGCTGCCGCGCCATCGCCTGCATGCCATAGCAGATACCGAGCACGGGAACGCCCAGCTCGAGCAGCTCGGTTCGCAGCTCAGGCGCGTCATCGACGTAAACCGAGGCCGGACCACCGGACAGAATCAGCCCCGCCGGTCGCCGCTTTGTCAGCTCGTCGACCGAGACATCGTGTGACAGCAGCTCCGAGAAGACGCCACACTCGCGTATGCGGCGCGCAATCAGCTGCGAGTACTGACCGCCGAAGTCGAGGACCAGTACCTCGTCCGTAGCCGCCCGGCTGGCGGTAGCGCCGGCAGCAGACGAAGCGCTAGCGGTCCTACTCGTCAACCTCATCGACGGCGGCCGCAACCTGGGCCTTGCCGTTCGATCCCATACCGACGTGCTGTGAGCGCTGCAGTTGTTTGCCTTCGCTGAGTAGCGCCGGAGCGACCATCACCTCAGCGCGATGGAACGAGGGAATGTCCTCGTAGCCGCAGGTCGCCATCGAAGTGCGTAGTGCGCCCATCAGGTTGAAGGTGCCGTCGTTCTCGTTGGCGGGGCCGAGCAGGATCTCCTCTATCGAGCCGTTCTGCGTGGTCACGACTCGAGCGCCGCGTGGCAGCGAGGGATGGAATGTCGCCATGCCCCAATGGAAGCCCCGGCCGGGCGCCTCGTAGGCGCGGGCCAGCGGCGAGCCGATCATCACCGCGTCGGCGCCGCAGGCGAAGGCCTTGGCGATGTCCCCACCGTTTCGCATCCCGCCGTCGGCGATCACGTTGACGTACTCGCCGGTCTCGAGCATGTGTTGCGAGCGCGCCGCTTGAACGTCGGCGATCGCTGTCGCCTGGGGGACGCCGATTCCGAGCACACCGCGCGTCGTGCACGCCGCACCGGGCCCGACCCCGACCAGCACGCCGACGGCGCCGGTGCGCATCAAGTGAAGGCCGGTCGCGTAGCTGGCGCAGCCACCGACGATGCATGGCACAGGGACCTCGGCTATGAACTCCTTCAGGTTGAGCGGCTCGCCCGAAGTAGACACATGCTCGGCGGAGATCACCGTGCCCTGGATCACGAGAATGTCGAGCCCGGAATCGATCGCAAGCTCGTAGTGCTCGCGCACCTTTTGAGGAGTTAGAGCGGCTGCCGCAACCACCCCTTCCGCCTTGATCTCCTCGATGCGCCGCGAGATCAACTCTGGTTTGACGGGCTCCTGGTAAATCTTTTGCATCTCGCGAGTGGCAAGCTCGTTGGGCAGTTTCGAAATCTGCTCGAGCTGCGCGTCAGCGTCCTCGTAGCGGGTCCAGATGCCCTCCAGGTTGAGGGTCGCCAGACCGCCCAGCTTGCCGACGATCGCAGCGGTCTTCGGCGAGACAACGCCGTCCATGGCGGAGGCGAGCAGCGGGAGCTCAAGCCTGTACGGACCGAGCTTCGAGGAGATGTCGATGTCATCGGGGTCCCGCGTGCGACGCGACGGCACGACGGCGATGTCATCGAACCCGTACGCGCGGCGACCCTTCTTGCCCTTGCCGATCTCGATCTCCATCGTCAGGCTCTAGTCCGATGGGTCAGCAAAACAGGAGATGTTGCTGGGCGGCAGTCCAACTGGAGGCCGATGTTAGCAGCGGTCTTCCCGGAGCCATCGGCCCGACGCAGGGTTGACCGCAATTTGCGGCCAGCCTGAGGGAGTGTCAAAGCTGCGCATCCACCGCCGCCGGCTCGTCCAACTCGGCAACATCCACCTGGGCTGCCAGTCGTCGCGCCTCTCCGGCGTCGACGACGCCGGCTCCGAAGTGTTGAGTCGACTGGGCGCCGCAGGCGACGGCGAAGCGCAGCGCGTCGGAGTAGCCCTCGCCCCCGTAGCGCGACGCCAGGTACCCGGCCAGGAACACGTCGCCGGCACCGATTGCCGAGATAGGCTCGAGCGCCTCGGTGCGGACCTCATAGAGAGTTCGGTCGGAGTCGCGACCAATGAGCGCGAAGCAGCCGCCCGAGTGCGTAATGATCGCCTCGCGGGCGCCTAGCTCACAGAGGCTATAGAGCGCGAAATGGCAATCCTGATCTTCGGAAAATTCGTGACCGACGAGTTGCTCCGCCTCGTCGGCGTTGGGCGAGACCAAATCAGGACCGCCGCGCAGCGCGAGGTCCATCGGCTCGCCCTCCGAATCGATCACCACGAGCACGTCGAGAGCCTGTAGCTCCGAGATCAGCTCCGCGTAGATCGAGTCGGCGATGCCGCGCGGAAGGCTGCCCGCGAGTACGCAGATGTCAGCCCCCTTGGCCAAGTAGAGGACCTTGTCTTTGAACAACGAGACCTCTGCCTCGCTGACCTCCGGGCCGGGCTCGTTGATCTCGGTCTGAACGCCGTTGGTCGGATCGATCACTGCGGTCGACGTGCGCGACTCATCGCGGATGCGAACGAAGTCGCAGAGAATCGTCTCTTCCGTCAGTTGCTCGATGATGCGCGTGCCAGTTGGCCCACCAGCGAGACCGGTCGCGATTACCGGCTGGCCGAGATGCTTGAGAGCGCGCGCGACGTTGACGCCCTTGCCGCCAGCCATCGTGTTTTGTTCGGTCGACCGATGCCGCCGCCCGATCTGGAAGTTGGGCACAGCGAGCGTCTTGTCGAACGCGGCATTGAGCGTGACGGTCAGGATCATGCGGGGAGAATATCGTCGCTATTGCTCTCTACTCCAGTTTCGCGACTCGGCGGCGGCGCTGACGGGCGACAGCGGCAGCTGAGCGTCTGCGGCGCCCTCGAATAGCCAGGGCTGCCACGATCACGGCAATCGTAATCAGCAGCCAGGGCCTCAGCAGGTAGTTGGCGGCCTTGCGGAAGATGCTCGCTCCCGGAACCTCGTCCGCGGTGACAAGCGCGAGGCGCTGCTCGCCCTTGTCGGCGACCAGCACCTGGATCGTGCCGACCCGTTTGCCCTTCTCGATCGGCCCCTCGAGCCGCTGGGGCGCATCAACCACGGTGCGCACGCGCTCGCCCTTCCTGACAGCCAAGACCACAGTTCGAGCCGCGGTCAACTTTGCCTTGTCGTCACCGAAGTACTCGATCGAGGCAGTGTCGATCGTGGCGCCGGCACGCACCGGTGTGGCCGTCCGGTACTGCGAAAAGCCGTACTCGAGCAGCGCGACCGTATCGGCGTCGCGCGCTTTCCTTGAAGGTCCACCCAGCACGACGCTTACTAGCTCGACTCCGTTGCGCGTGCCAGAACCGACCAGCGCGTAGCCGGCCTTCTTCGTATGTCCGGTCTTGGCCCCCGTTACGAACGGATACTTTCCGATCAGCCCGTTGCGATTCTCGATCGTTCGGGGGAAGGCGCCGGTCAGCAGGCGGGCAGTGGGCATCTTCACCGTCTCGACGAAGAACTCGTTGCGCTGTAGCACGCGCGTCAGCCTCGCCAGGTCGCGCGGCGTCGAGTAGTTGTCCGAGCTGTCGAGGCCAATCGGGTTCTGGAAGTGGGTGTTCCGCAGACCCAATTTGCGTGCCTCGCGATTCATCTGCTCGACGAAGGCCTGCTGGCTGCCGGAGGCGGCGCGCGCAAGCGTGGCCGCGGCATCGTTGGCGCTTTCGAGCAACAGCGCTCGGAGCAAGTCCGCCACCTCCATGCGCTCTCCCGGCCTCAGGTTCACGATCGACTCGGACGGGCTCGACGGCTTGTAGTTGCCGGCGACGATCTCCTTGTCGAGCGGCAGTTCCTCGAGCGCGACCGAGGCAGTCATCAGCTTGGTCACGGATGCGATCTGCCCACGCGCATCAGCGTCCTGCTCATAGAGGACGTGGCCGTCGGTGCCGTCAATCAGCACCGCTCTGGTGGAACGGACCTGCGGCGGATCGGCTGCGATCGCGACAGCCGGCGGCGCGATCAAGGCTGCTGCGGCAGCGACGACCAGTGATCTAGCGATCTTCACTTGTGGTCTCTCAGGATGAACCACTAGCGCAGTTTGATGCGCTGACCGGCGAGCAGAGTCCGCGGGTCGATGTCCGGATTTAGCTCCTGGAGGTCGACGAGCGTCACTCCGGTCTTATCCGAGATCAGGTTCAGGTTGTCGCCGTCCTTGACCGTGTAGAAGCGGCGCGTGGTCTTCTTCTTCTTCTCGACCTGCTCCTGCTTGGCTGAGTCGTCGTCGCCGCCATCCAAGGAACCGCCCAACGAGACCGCGATCACGACCACCACCAAGATCGCGAACGCGGCAAGCGTGATCGGCGCCAGCAGGCGAAGCGAGCTTTGGCGTGGACCACTCATGTTCGGATGCCGATGTTAGACAAGCGAGACAGGTACTACTGCTGACTGGCGACTTTCCACGCCCGCTCTCGAAGGCCTTCAGCAGCCGCCAGAGCCGCGTTCGCGTCTCCGGCTTCGACGGCCGGCCCGGCGATCGAACGCGACGCGGCTATCAGCCCACCGGCCGGCCCGGGAGCGAACGCCGGAGCCAGATCTTCGATCCGACCCCCCTGGGCTCCCACCCCGGGCAACAGCAGGATCGTCTGCGGCATCAGCTCACGCAACCTTTCCAGCAACCCGGGCTCAGTGGCGCCGACGAGGGCTCCAACATCCGACAGGCCGCACTCGCCGATTCCGTCGCTACCCAGCTCGGAGACGGTCTGCGCGAGCCGTTCGCGCAGTGGTGGCTGGCCGGCGTCTTGAAACTCGGCGGCGCCGGTATTCGAGGTCCTGACCAATACGAACAGGCCAGCGCCGGCCTCGCGACAACCGGACACCAGTGGTTCAAGTGAATCGCGCCCTAGCATCGGATTCGCTGTTACTGCGTCGGCCCCCAGACCAGTCACTTCGCCCCAGGGTGTGTCGGTCGATCCCACCAACGCCTGCGCGTAGGCGGCCGCAGTATGCGGCACGTCGCCGCGCTTGACGTCAGCGATAGCCATCAGTCCTGCGGCGCGCGCCGCGGCGGTCGAGTCGGCCAACGCCTGCCAGCCTGGCGCGCCTAGGCGCTCGAAGCACGCTGATTGAAGCTTGACGGCAACACAAGCCGGCGACGCTGCCTCGATCAACGCACGACAGTGGGCGGCCACTGCCCGCCCGGCACGCTCCGCGGGCGGACCTTCACCCGCGGCATCGAGCGCCGACGGGAGCAAAGCGGCCGGGTCCGGGTCGATGCCGAGCACGATCTGGCTTTGGCGGGAATTGACCAGCTCGTGGAGGCGATCGGCGAAGCTCACGCCCGCCAGTCTGACAATGGAGCGTAGATGGTGTCGCGATGCGGCCCGGCGACTTGCCCAGGCCGCACGCGATCCACCTTCGAGGGGGAGCTGCCCCGTGGCTCCTAGCTTGCCTTGACGGCCTTCTTGAGGGCCGAACCGGCGCTGAAGCGCGGAACTTTGCCGCCCGGAATCGTAATGCGCTCCCTGGTTTGCGGGTTGACACCCTGACGCGGGCCTCGCACCGCCACGTGAAACTTGCCGAAACCGGTGAAGTTGATGTCTTCGCCTGATACGAGAGAATCCTGAACCTGGCCAAGTACTGCTTCGACGGCGTCGGTTGCGTCCTTTTTCGAGAGATCGGCCCTGTCAGCGACAGCGTCGATAAATTCTTGCTTGGTCACAACTCCCCCTTGTGTAGGTGGGCTCAAACTGCGGCGACCCTAGCAACGCTCGCGGACGACGACAAACGCAATATCGCTTGATTAAGCCAAAAATCACGCGTTTGCCCTGCTAAAAGGGGCAAAAGCGACCTTGCTGGGTGTTTCCGGAAAGGCTCTGCAAAGCGGTTTCTCTTGCTCGACGGACAGCCGTTCGTTGGCCGGCCCGGCTTACGACCCGGCAACCGCCATCGCATCGATCAGCATCGGAGATGCCCTGACGCTGCCGCCAAAAGGAAGCCAGCGTCGTTCCGACCCGATCGCCTCTACACCGCCCAGCATCGACAGCAGATCGGAGGCAATTGTGAATTCGCGCACCGCCTCACCGAGCCGACCGCCTTCGATCACGCGTCCCGTGGCACCAACGGAGAACTGGCCAGTGATCGCGTTCACGCCCGAGTGCAGCCCGGTCACGCCCATGACGTAGACACCGTCGCCGGCCTGTTCGATCAACTGGTCCAGCGTCGCCTCGCCCGGTTCCAGCACGAGGTTCGTTCTACCGACGGAGGGAGGCGCGCGATAGGATCCGCGCTGACCGTTGCCGGTCGACTCACGGCTGACCTTACGCGCAGTGTAGGAGTCGAACAGGAACGTCTTGAGGTTGCCGCCCCTGATCAGCTCGGTGCGGCGGGTAGGCATTCCCTCGCCATCGAACGGCATCGTTGCGAGCCCACCCTCGGCGGTGCCGTCGTCGAGTAGATATAGCGATCCCGAGGCAACCCGCTCGCCCTCCTTACCCGCGAACAGCGAACGGCCACGCTGGACGGCATCCGCCGACAATATCGACCCGATCACTCCCAGGAAACTCGCTGCGACAACCGCGTCGAGCACCACCGGGCCCCTCCTACTGGTGGGTTGCCGGGCTCCGTGGAGCGCCATCGCACGATCGGCCGCTTCGGCGCCGATCGATGCGGGATCGAGCCCACTCGGGTCGTCAGCAGTGCCGACTCCGATGCCGGTCATCAGCTCGGAGCCCTCGCCTGCGAACGCATATGCGTACGCGTGGCACTGGGTGCGATCGAACGACGCGATGAAGCCGTTCGAGTTCGCGATCGCAACGCGAACCCGGTCGTCGGCGTAAACCGTGTCTTCGACGTTCGAGATCAGCGGGTCACGCTCACGCGCCGTGCGCTCGACCTCAAGGGCTAGGTCGACCTTGCGGTCGATCTCCCAGTCGGAGAAACTGCTCGACGCCAGCTTTCCCACCTCTGTGATGCCGCAGGCTTCAGGTAGCCCTGCGTGCTCGTCCGGCTCGGTAACGGCGGCGCACTCGCAAGCCGCTCGCGCCAATCGCTCGATCCCGCGATCGCTCAGATCGGGTCCGTACGCGTAACCGCTGCGCCCCCCCACGAATGCGCGCACGCCGACCCCGCGGCTGCCGGCCTCGGTCAGATTCTCGATCGCGCCCTCGTACACACGCACCGTCGATGCGATCCCGTCGACGCAGTAGACATCGGCTTGGTCGGCGCCGGCGTCAACCGTGTTCTCAACTGCTCTGCCCGCGAGCTGCTCGAGCCTGTCGCCACCGATAACGCCTCCGTCAGACATCGGTTCCGCCCACGGTCAGCTCCGATATCCGCACGGTCGGCTGCCCGGTTCCGACGGCCGCCGATTGACCGTCCTTTCCGCAGGTGCCGCTCTTCATCTCGAGGTCGTTGCCGATCGCGTCGATCCGGCGAAGAACCTGTTGGCCGTTTCCGATCAGTGTCGCCCCACGCACGGGGGAGGTCACCTTGCCGTCCTCGATCAGATAGCCCTCGGAGAGCCCGAACACGAAATCGCCGGTCGCAGGCTCGACCTGACCACCCGCAAACGACACGGCGTAGAGACCCTTCTCGACGCCGGCAATGATGTCGGCGGGGTCGGCGTCTCTCGGCGCGATGTAGGTGTTGGTCATGCGCGGAATCGCTGGGTAGCGAAAGCCCTCGCGGCGGCCATTGCCGGTCGACTCGGCGGCATCCTTGTCGGCGCGCGTGAGGTCGTAGAGGTAGCTGCGCAGTACTCCGCCCTCGATCACGCAGGTGGACTGGCACGGAGTTCCCTCGTCGTCGATGCCGTTGGTTCCCCACTCGCCGGGCATCGCTCCGTTGTCGTAGGCGGTCACGATCTCGGACGCGAGCTTTTCGCCGATCCGCCCCGAGTAGACGGATGCATTCTTCTGGACCGCGTCCGACTCCAGGCCGTGCCCGGTCGCTTCGTGGAACAGCACGCCGCCGAAGCCGTTCCCGACCACGACCGTCATCGGGCCGACAGGCGCCGGCTTTGCGCGCAACATCGTCAAAGCGCGCCGAGTCGCCTCGTCTGCGACGCGGCCAGGATCGCCATCGAACAGTTCGAAGCCAGCGTGGCCGGCGAGCGATTCCATGCCAGTCTCGACCGTGTTGCCATCGCGCGCCACGACCTGTACACCGAGGCGCAGCCGAGTCCGATCGTCGGCGGTCAACAGACCCCGGGAGTTCGCAACCTGCACGCGCCGTCGTGTCTCGCCATACCGCGCCATCACCTGAGCTATGCGCCCGTCAGCTCCGCGCGCTCGCTCATCGCATTCGCGCAACAACTCCGCCTTTCGATCAGCCCCGACGTCGCTTGGCCGAACGAGGATCCGTTGCAGTTTCGCCATATGCGACCCGCCGAGCGCAGTCACGCCGCTCGCGTCGAGCGCGACCGCGCTCGCGACCTCCCGCGCGAGGCGCTCGAGGTCGCCCTCGCCGAGCCCGTCGATGTGACCAAAGTAGGTGGAGTCACCCGAGACAACACGGATCGAGGCGCCGAGATCAAACGCTCGGGTCGCCTTCTCGAGCTTTCGATCGTCTAGCGACAGCGAGAAACCTTCGATCCGCTCGGCAAACAGCTCGGCGAAGTCGCCTCCGTGGGTCAGCGCGAGCTCGACCAACCGCCCGGCCTGCTCTCGGTCGACCAACGGCGCTCCGTTGGCGTCAGGCACCGCCGCCCCCACCGGGGTCGTCCGACCGGGCAAGTCGTGCGCCGAGGTCGAGCAACCGGCGCCCATGGTCCGAGTCCTCCGCCAGCACCTTAGGCTCGGAGTCGCCAACTCGCACTCGCGCGCGTGGTTTGCGACTGTGCGCGCGTCGCCGCAGAGCGTCACGCAGCTCAGTCGCATAGATGCCCAGGCGGCCGAACTCTGGATATCTCAAGCTCCTGCCTCCCTCAGCGGCCGGCTACCCGAGCCAGCGATGTCGGCCAGCACTGACCTCATCTCGTACAGCACGATTCCGGGCAGAGCCTGGCGGTTGCTAGTGCAGACCATCGCAAGCTCGCCGCTCACGAGCACGTAGACCGTCGACTCTTTGAATGTGAGATCGAGCTCGATCGGCTCGGACGATCCTTCCCGCAGCTCAATCGTCGATTCCAGCAGTCCGGCGGCGACATCGACCTGGGCCGCTTCCAGCGGGCCTGGTACAGACGCCAGCAGCTGGCCTCGCTGGTCGAGCAGTACGGCTGTTCGAATGTCGCTAGAGAGCGCAAGTAGGTAGCTCAGCGCCAGCTCGTTTGGGTTGGCCGCCATCGGTGACAATATAGAGGCGTCATGCCACTCGCCCGGATAGCCTGGATCACCGTGACCGCCATCTGCGTGGTCGCCTCGTTGCTGCTTCTCGGCAACGGGTACAACGGCTACAGCGCCGTGCTGGTTGTCGTCGCACTCTCGGCCGCAGTAAACCTGCTCGGAGAGAAGACCTAGCTCCACGGCCGCCGCAGACTTATGAAGGCTCAATGTGAATCAGCATCTCGGCTCCCGATAGCCGTTCGCGCACGACGTCCTGCAACTCATGGGCGATCACGTGAGCGCGTTCCAGCGAGGTACCGGATCCGAACTGCAGATGCACGTCAACGTACCTCTGACTTCCGGCTCGACGGCCGCGCAGCTTGTGGAAACCGCGCAGCTCAGGCGCCGGATAGGTCTGGATCAATCCCTTGACGATGTCCATCTCGTCCGCGGGCAGCGCCTCGTCCACCAGCACACGCGACGAGCGGCTCAGAATACGGATACCCGCGTAGACGATCGCCCCCGCCATGATCAGCGCGATGGCCGAATCGAGCCACTCCCAGCCGGTCAACTGGATCGCCACCAGGCCACCGAACACTCCAGCCGATGTCAGCGCATCGGCACGCAGGTGAGCAGCATCGCCTTCGAGCGCCGGCGAATCATGGCGCCGCGCCTGCCGAAAGAGGTATGTGGATACGCCAACGTTGACGACGCACGAGATCGCGATCACGGCGATGCCGACACCTATCGATTCAATTTGGGAGCCCACGGCGAGTCGACGCACGGACACGTAGACGATCACTCCAGCGCCGACCAGGATCAAGATTCCCTCCAGGGCGGCGGCAAGGTTTTCGACCTTTGCGTGACCGTACATGTGGTCCTCGTCAGCCGGCTGATCGGCCTTCCGCACCGACAGCAAGGCGACAACCGAGGCGCCCAGATCGATGCTCGAATGCACCGCCTCGGTCACAATCGCGATCGAGCCAGTGACCGCACCGGCAGCGATCTTGAGGGCGATCAGAACCGAGTTCGAGATTATCGACAGGCTGGCGGCGCCTGCCTTGGTCGGGCCATCCGCCGCTGCCGGGTGGATCACCGCGACCCGTCTCGGTCGCTCCGTATGAGAGGGCCCTCGCCTCACGACCGCCCCGCGAGCATCTCGACAAGAGCCTTGGCGGCTGCGCCGCGATGGCTGATCGCGTCCTTCTGGGCCTGCGATATCTGAGCCATGGTCAGATCGAGGTCAGCGTACTCGTCGGCCACAAACGCGGGGTCGTAGCCGAAGCCGCGGCTGCCACGCTGCTCGTCGATCATCCTGCCCTCGCAGCGCCCCTCGACGACCGTCTCCTTCCAGCGTCCGTCGGAGCCAGGCTCGACCAGCGCGAGTACGCACACGTAGGCAGCTCGACGATCCACCGCTCGGTCGAGCTCGTCGAGCAGCTTCTGGAGATTCTGCTCGTCGGTGGCACGCTCTCCGGCAAACCGCGCCGAACGAATCCCGGGCGCGCCGCCGAGAGCGGCGGCGACGATGCCCGAGTCGTCGGCGACCGCCGGCATCGCTGTCGCGCGTGCTGCCGCCCGGGCTTTGCTCAGCGCGTTTTCTTCAAAGCTGGCACCGGTCTCGGGGGGCAGTTCAAACTCGTTGGGCAGCGCGACCAGTCGATGCGGGGCGAGCAAGACACGCAGCTCTGCGACCTTGTGGGGGTTGCGGCTGGCCAGCACCATCTCGAGCGGCCCCGTCAAAGGGCAGCCCCAACCACGCACCGAATGGACGCCAATTCGACGAACCCGTTCTCGAACTGGATCGGGCGTAGCTCGCCGACACCCCTACGATCCGAGCGCGCCACTGGCTTCCCTCCATTTCGCGACCTCCGGGCGCAGCATGCTACCCGGGATGGCCGCCCCGACAGAACGGTCATCCCGGGCAGCGCCTTCTCAGTAGCGCACCTGCTTCACCGCTTCTTCGATCTTCTTGATCAACAGCGACGCTAGCTGTTGTCCCTCGGCCAGCTTGGCGGACTTGACCGCGGTAATGACGCCGAGCATGACGACGGCGATCAACATGACCAGAGCCACATACTCAACCGTCCCCTGGCCGCGCTCACCGATCAGTCTCCGGCGGCCGCGGCTCGCAGCCGCTGTGGCGCGGTGCACTAGGTAAGTGGTCGTCTCGTACACAGGACCTCCCTGTCTGTTTGGGCTGGATTGTGCGCCGAGCCTGACGCCATGGCCCACGCGGATCCAGACCCCAAAGTGACTTTCGAACTACGGTCCTGTGAATATTTCCTCTCGACGCCGGCCAGCCCGGCCGCCAGGTGGTCGATCTTTGCTCCGGATAGCGCGCATACGATCGACCACCTTGGCTACAGACGCCAGCGTCGCCCGTGGTGCTCGCGCGCGCCTGCTACTGCAAGATCGCCGTTCGCGTGTCCCGCGATCGGCGCGGGTTGCTTGGCGCAGCGCATCGTCGCGGCCACCGAATCGGACAGCGCGTCTAGGTCGTAGCCCCCCTCGAGCAGGAAGCCGAGCGGCGCTTGGAGCTCCTCCGACAGGGCGCGCATCGCCGACGCCAAGACCCCGAAGCTCTCGCTCTCCAGGGAGCATTCCGCCAGCGGGTCGTCGCGGTGCGCGTCGTAGCCCGCCGAGACCAGCAGCAACTGCGGCGCGTAGGCGCGGACGGCCGGGCCAACCACCTGCTCCAGCATCGCGAAGTAGGTCCCCTCGCCGCTGCCAGCAGGAACGGGCAGATTTAGCGTGTAGCCGGCGCCGGACCCACCGCCGTCCTCGGCCAGCGACCCTGAGCCCGGATACAGCGGCGCCTGATGAATGCTGATGTACAGAACGGACTCGTCCTCGTAGAAGATGTCGTTGGTGCCGTTGCCGTGGTGAACGTCCCAGTCGAGCACCGCCACGCGCTCGACGTCCTCTCGGGCGACCGCGTGGGCCGCCGCGATCGCGACGTTGTTGAACAAACAGAAGCCCATCGCACGCGTCGACAGAGCATGGTGCCCAGGCGGGCGCAGCGCACAGAACGTGACGCCTGCGTCACCGGACAGCAGGAGGTCCACCGCTCGCGCAGCGGCGCCAGCAGCATGCAACGCGGCGTCGAACGACCCCGCCGACGCAACCGTGTCCATGTCAAGCATGCTTCCGCCGGCCGCCGATGCACGATCGATTGAATCCACGTAGCTGGCAGGATGAACGCGTTCGAGCACGTCACGCGACACTGCCGGTGCCGCCTCGCGCTCGAAGCCGAACCAGCGCTCGGCATCGAGCCGCGCCTCGATCGCCCTGATCCGGTCGGCGCGCTCCGGATGAGCGCCCGTGTCGTGGTCGAGCGAAGAGGGATGGTGCAGATAAACGTAGCGGCTCACGTGGGGTAGATACCGTACTGGCCTCATGCCCCCCGCATCCCACACAGAGTCCGATCGCTTCGATGTCGCCGTTATCGGCGCTGGAGCCGCCGGACTCTATACGGCACTTGTGGCCGCCGAGGCCGGTGCCTCGGTCGTGATCGTTTCGCGATCGCCGCTCGCTCAGTCGGCCAGCTACTGGGCGCAAGGAGGGTTGGCGGCGGCGATGACAGCCGACGATAGCCCCGCGCTGCATCTCGAGGACACGCTCACGGTTGGCCGCGGTATGGCGGCGCGATCGAGTGCCGCGATTCTCTGCGACGAGGCACCCGACCGGCTACGCGAGCTCGTCCGGCGCGGCGTGCGGTTCGACACTGATGCCGAGGGTAAGCTGATGCTGGGCCTCGAAGGCGGGCACTCGAAACGACGCATCGTGCATGCGGGAGGAAGCTCCACCGGTCGCCACCTTACCGCTCGACTCTCGGAGCTGGTTGGGGCCAGCGAGCGCATCGAGGTCCGCGAGCTGTGCTCGGCGTTGCGCCTGCGTACGTCGGACGAGCGCTGTGTCGGCTTGGTCAGCGATCACGGGCCGATCATCGCGAACGCGACGGTGCTGGCAACCGGTGGCGCCGCCGCCCTGTGGAAGCGCACGACCAACCCGCTCGGCTCGGTCGGAGCCGGCCTGCGCCTTGCGCTAGACGCCGGAGCCGCACTCGCCGACCTCGAGTTCGTACAGTTTCACCCAACGGCTGTCGCGCTTCCGGGAGAACTGGACAGCTTCCTGATCACCGAGGCGGTGCGCGGCGAGGGAGCGAAGCTGATGACCGCGGACGGCGAGCGCTTCGTCGACGAGTTGGCCGCGCGCGACGAAGTCACTCGCGCAATCGGTGAGCAGCTCCGCTCGACGGGCAGCGACCACGTGCTGCTCGACATGCGCGAAGTCGACCCGACTCTGTTCCCCAACATCTCCAAGCGCCTCGCCAGCGCGGGCCTTGATCCGGCGCTCGACCCGATTCCGGTCTCACCGGCCGCCCACTACATGGTCGGCGGCATCGTCACCGACCACCACGGCCGCTCCAGCACTCCCGGCCTCTACGCCGTCGGCGAATGCGCATGCACGGGGGTCCACGGCGCAAACCGGCTCGCCTCGAACTCTCTTTCCGAGTGTTTTGTCTTCGGTCGCAGGGCTGCGACCAGCGCGGTCACCGAGGACCGAGTCGACTTCCCCGACGGCGGCGCCGCCACTATCGGCCAGATTGCGTCCGTGCCGCCCGAGCAAACGCGCGAGGCGCTCTGGCTGCGCGCCGGGCTGCTGCGCGACGAGTCCGGCCTCGCGCAGCTCGCTGACAGCCCGGACCTGCTGGTCCGCCTGATCGGCGTCGCGGCACTCGAGCGCAGGGAGAGCCGCGGCTGCCACCTGCGCGCCGACCACCCTGAAAACGACCCGGCGCTCGAGCAACTGCACACGGTCGAAAGGGCCGACGGCGTGCGCGAGTCGCAGCGCTGGCCGTAGCGTCCACCGACGCGTCCCATTGCAGTGGGCTTTACCTGCTTAATGGCTGCTTAACCGGTGCTACGCCGTCGCTTCACAGGCGGCTGCGAAAGTCCCACACATGGGGTGACCCAAGAGTCACTTGGGTCCGGTATAGAGCCGAGGGAAGGGAACCTTTATGTACCAGTTCAGCCGATCGATCTATAGGGAGCTAGCGCCCTACATCTCGGAGGAGACGGCCTCAGCCCAGCAGCAGACCGGCCACCTTCGAGTCCTGCGCCAGTGCGAGGCGTCTATCGAACGCCTGCTGGTGGACCGCCGCTACTTCGCGCATCCGGCCCGCACCCTTTTCAACGACATCCGCGCCTACTTCTCGATGGCCGACCAGGCGCGGGTCTACGCCATCATCAGCCGCAACGTGGAGATCGCGAACAGGGTCTTCGAGCAGCTTCCCGACGCCGCTTACGAGGCCCGTGGCACGCCGCGTCGATGTCAGGCGATGACCCGCAAGAGCACTCCCTGCGCCCGCCAGCCACTGCCGGCCAGCGAGTACTGCCCCTCGCATCAGCACCTCATCGAGGACCTCGCCGAGCTCGACGAGGTCGCGCCGCTCGCCGCATAGCCAGGCCCTCCTAGTAGCTTCCTCCAAGACGCAAACGCGCCCCCAGCGGGGCGCGTTTGCATTTGCGGTTAGATTCAATCGGAGTTGAACGAGCGAGAAGACAGCAGCGGGCCGTGCCTTGGTGTCGACGTTGGCGGGACATTCACCGACGCGGTCGTGACAGACGGCGAGCAGATTCACACGTCGAAGGTGCCCACGACTCCCGCCGATCAATCCGACGGGGTGATGAGCGCGATTCGACTGGTGCTCGAGCGAGCCGGCCTCGAACCGCAAGCCCTCACCCGGTTCGCGCACGGGATGACCGTGACCACCAACGCACTGCTGGAGCGAGGTGGCGCCCGCACCGCGCTTCTGACAACCGCCGGCTTCGAAGATGTGATCGAGATCGGGCGCCAGGCACGACCGTCCCTCTACGAACTATGCGAACGCGGTCCTCGGCCACTGGTCGATCCCCAGCTGCGAATTGGGCTGCGCGAGCGAACTGGTCCCGATGGAGTGATTGAGCAACTCGACGGCAACTCACTCAAGTCCGCCATCGATCGCGTCGAGGACAGCGGAGCCGAAGCCGTGGCGATATGCCTGCTGCACTCCTACTCGCAGCCACAGCACGAGCTTGCGGTCGAGCAGGCGCTGCGAGAACGTCTGCCCGGTGTCCATGTGTCGAGGTCCAGCGACCTGCTGCCAGTGTTCCGCGAGTACGAGCGCACGTCGACGACCGTGATCGACGCATACCTTTCACCGTTGCTCGAGAACTACCTCGGCCGCCTGTCACAGCGAGCCATCGACTCGGCCCTGCCAGCGCTCGAGATCATGCAATCGAGCGGCGGCTTGATGCCGGCCGAGCGAGCCGCCAGCCATGCCGCCTGGACCGTACTGTCGGGGCCAGCAGCAGGCGCCGTCGCGGCCGCGCACCTGGCAGCGGTCTCGGGTCATCGGCGCGCGATATCGCTCGACATGGGCGGTACCTCGTGCGACGTCGCGTTGCTCGACGACGGTCGTGTTGCCCAGGCCCAGAAGCGCAGCGTCGGCTCCCATGTGCTCCAGCTACCGATGGTCGACGTTCACAGCGTCGGCGCCGGTGGCGGCAGTATCGGCTGGGCAGACTCCGGCGGCGCGCTAAGGGTCGGGCCTCAGTCCGCCGGAGCCGATCCGGGCCCCGCCTGCTACGGGCTCGGTGGCGACGAGCCGACCGTGACCGACGCGAATCTGCTGCTGGGATACCTCGATCCCGGCTCTCGCCTGGCCGGCGGCGTGCAGCTCGACCTCGACGCGGCGCGAGACGCTATCGCGCGGCTCGCTCGCCGCTTGGGCATCAGCGTCGAGCAGACAGCGGCCGGCGTGCTGCGAGTCGCCGACCAGGAGATGGAGAGGGCGCTGCGCGTCGTCAGTGTCGAGCGTGGAGTCGATCCGCGCAGTCGCACGTTGGTCGCGTTCGGCGGCGCAGGGCCGATGCACGCCGCCCGAATCGCGGGGGAACTGGATATGGCGCGGGTCCTCTGCCCGCGCACCGCGGGTGTGCTCTCGGCACTCGGGTTGGCGTTTTCGGACGGTCGCCGCGACTTCGCGCGCAGCGTCCTGCTGGCCGGAGAGCAGCTGAGCGCGGCTCGACTCGGCCGTGTCGTTGCAGACCTCAAGTCCGAGGCGCAGGCGGCGATGCCGGGCGCGAAGGTGGAGACAAGCTTCGATCTGCGCTATGCCGGCGAGGCGTTCGAGCTGAACGTGCCTGGAGATCGCAGGCCCGACCCGCTCGCGTTGCGAGCCGCGTTTGACCGTGCACACGAGCAGCGCTATGGCTACGCCGACGCGCAGTCCGAGCTGGAACTGGTCAATGTACGTCTGGCCGCGATCGACGCGCGGCCACGACCGATCGCGCTCGCAGGATCACCGCCCGATGTGACCCGATCTTCACGGACGGCGATGTTCGACGGAGAGTGGGCGGATACGGAGGTCGCTCGCGGCGATCTGAAACGATCGGAGGCACTGAACGGCCCGGCAATTGTCGAGCAGGAGCAGGCCACGGTGGTCGTCCCTGCTGGTTGGTGCGCGACCGTAGACCGCCATGCCAGCGTGGTGCTGGAGCGTTCACCCTGAGCCATCCAAAGAAGATCGACGCGGTGACCCTGCAGGTGATGGCAGGTGGCCTGCGTGCGGTCTGCGAGGAGATGGGCGTGGTTCTGGTCCAGTCGGCCCACTCGGCCAACATCAAGGAGCGCCGTGACGCCTCGACAGGGCTGTTCGACGCTGCCGGCGAGATGGTCATGCAGGCCGAGCACATTCCGGTGCACCTGGGCGCAATGCCAGAGTCGGTCGCCGCCGTACTAGGCGAGGACCATCAACCTGGCGACACCTGGATGCTCAACGATCCCTACCGCGGCGGTACGCACCTGCCCGACATCACGTTGATCTCACCGCTGTTCGCGAGCGATGGCCTGATCGCGTTCGCTGCAAACCGGGCACATCATGCCGACGTGGGGGGAACGATCCCGGGCAGCATGCCAGCCGACTCGCGGACACTGGCCGATGAGGGCATCGTAATACCGCCGACGAAGATCGCGCAGCGCGGCTTGCTCGACGATCAGCTGCTGGAAGAACTTACTGCCGGCATGCGCGGCCCGATGCAGCGCAGGGCTGACCTCCGCGCGCAGATGGCCGCCAATCGACTTGCGCAGCAACGCCTCGAACGCTTGACCGACAAGCACGGAAGCGAAGGCTTGAGGGCGGGCATGGCTGCGGTACTCGACTACGCTGAACGGCGCACTCGGGCGGCGATCGAGGGTATTCCCGACGGCGACTACGGTGCGTGCGACGTGATCGAGGACGACGCCTGCGGCGAGCCGATCGATGTCGAGATCGCGGCGCACGTCGCGGTTCGCGGAGACAGCATCGAGGTGAACTTCGCCGGAACAGATAGCCAGATCGACGGCAACCTCAACTGCCCGCTGTCGGTCACCAAATCGGCCGTCTACTTCGTGCTCAGGGTGCTGACAGACCCTGACATCCCCGCCTGTGCCGGTGCCTACCGCCCGGTGACCATCTCTGCCCCTCATGGATGCCTCGTCAACGCTCTATCCCCCGCCGCCGTGGTCGGCGGCAACGTCGAGACATCGAGCCGAATCGCCGACGTTGTCCTGGAGGCGCTCGGCCAAGCGGTCGACGCACCTGTTCCTGGACAGGGAACAATGAACAACGTCACACTCGGCAACGAGCGCTTCGCATACTACGAAACGATCGGGGGCGGTCAGGGCGCCTGCCCGGGCGCCGACGGACCGTCAGCCCTTCACGTGGCGATGAGCAACACCCTCAACACGCCGATCGAGGCGCTCGAGTTGGAATTCCCGCTACGCGTGACGGAGTACTCCGTGCGGCGCGGATCCGGTGGCGAGGGAGCGACCAGCGGCGGCGATGGCGTTGTTCGTGAGATCGAGGCGCTCGAACCGTTGCAGTATTCGCTGCTGACGGAGCGGCGGCGGCACCCTCCGCCGGGGGCGCTCGGGGGCGCCGACGGAGCCCTGGGGTGCAACTCGCTGATCGAGCCCGGTGGATCGCGTCGTGAACTCCCCAGCAAGGCCCAAGGCGAGATCAGGGCGGGAGAGAGACTGCGAATAGAGACCCCTGGCGGTGCCGGGCGAGGGCGAGGGCGGTAGCCGTTTCGCTGACGCAGCGTCAAATCGGCCTACAACCTGAACAACCAGTACTGATGGATCGACCAATCAATACTTGGAAATCTGGCCCGTGGCACGTACAATGACACCCGCAAGACGGGTTTTCCCCTTTTTGAAGGGGTTTTTTCAGCGGCTTTCGCTGAACAGGGCTCGTGGTCGCGCCACGAAACCGGCCAGAGCCCGCCGTCACCGAGACCCCGTCGAGTAATCGAGTCAGCTTATGCCAGTCGCTTTAAAAGAATGGGCCGTGACGCTGCGAGCGCTTGCCGAGGGTGAGCAGCTGATGACGCTACGCAAAGGCGGTATCGGCGAGGACGATCGCCACTTCGAGATCGAGCACGATCAGTTCTTCCTCTATCCCACCTTCGATCATCAGCGCAACAACCTCGTGCGCCAGTCGCATCACCCGGAGCTGCGTAGGGCACTCGAGGAGGGCGTCTGGGCCGACAACGAGCCGACGCCGAAGGCCCTGATCCAGGACGGCGGCATCATTCAGCCGGAACGGGTACGGATTCGCGCTTGGGCCGAGGTACACGAGCACTACGAGGTCGAAGACCCGCGCATAGTCGACGCGCTTACGCCGTTCCACATCTGGACGCCGGACTACGCGCTCAAGCGACTACGCTGGAAGCCGGGACACCCGCTGCACGTTCTCGTTCTGCGCGTGCACCGCATCCCGCGCCCGGTCACGGTCCGCGTTCGCCCCGAGCACGAGGGATGCAGGTCGTGGGTCGAGATCGACCGTGCCCTACCGTTCGAGGGCACACCCGTGATCGCCGACGAAGAGTTCGATCGCGCGATCGGCGACATCGGAAACGCGGTCCGCGAAGCGGGCGCGCTGACGCCCAGCCTGGTCTGACCCAAACCGCGATCGATCCACACGGCCGACTCGCGGACGAGCTTCGCTCGTCGCGCAAGGCGCTGGTACTCGGCATCGGCGGCGGCGGCGATGTCGTCGGCGCACTCTCGACCGCACTGCTGTGCCGCGAGTTCGGCGTCGAAACGGTAGTCGGCGGTGTTAGCTGGGAGCGGCTCCCGATCGATCCGGTTCCCGGGCCCCGCCGCGTCGACGAGATCGCCGGGGGAGAGCGGGTCGCTCCGGGGGTCGTGCTCGCGAACCCTGAGACTCGCACCACGGGTGGCGCCGCGTTCGCCGAGTCGCACATGGCCCGGCTACTCGAAGAGCAGACGATCCTCGTCGACCCAACCGGCGGTCCCCGAGCGATCGCCGACGGATTGCTCGCCGCCAGTCGGAAGCTCGACGTCGATCTCGTGATCTATGTCGACGTCGGCGGCGACGTGCTGGGCGACGGGTCTGAGCCGGGGCTGGCCAGCCCGCTCTGTGACGCTGTAATGCTCGGCGCCGCAGCGCTGACCCAGCGGCAGGGCATGCGATCGATCGCTGCGGTTTTCGGCGCCTGCTGCGACGGCGAGTTGACCCTTTTCGAAATCCTCGAGCGGCTGGCAAGCGTCGCGGCAGCCGGCGGCCTACTCGGCGTCGGCGCGATCGACGAGCGGACCGCCACTCGGCTCGAGCAGGCGATCGAAAGCGTGCCGACCGAGGCGAGCGCTGCCGCGGTCGAGTGCGCCCGCGGCGCCATCGGTCCGACGACGATCCGCGACGGAAGCCGGAACGTGCCGCTGACGCCGGTTGGGTCGATGACGTTCTACTTCGACCCGACGGTGGCGCTCGCAAGCGCGGCGGCGCTCGCAAACGCCGTGATCGAATCACGCTCGCTCGACGAAGCAAACGCCGTTCTCAATGCGATCGGCGTTAGTACCGAGCTCGACTACGAGCGGAACCGGACAGCGACCGGCTAAGGAGTGCGCGATGGCGTGGATCGAAACAGAGTCGCCCAACTTCCTCGCACGTCACGCCGAGGCACACCGTGAGGATGCCGACGCTGTGCTCGAAGCGCTCGAACAGCAGCGCCAGAGGCTCGAGCAGATCTTTCCGCGCGTGCCCGAGCGCGTGACCGTAGTTCTGCACGACTCGACCGCACAGCTGCTGATGGCGCAGCCGTGGCTGGCGCTCGCGCGAGTGCTGTCGTCGCCCGCCGGCCGCCGCTACATGGCCGGCTGGTACTCGCGTGGCGAGGTGCACTGCCTCTCACCGACCGTGCTGCGCCGCCTGGCCGCAGGCGATGACTCGCTCAAGGCGATGCTGCTGACGCCGCAGCGATACCACTCGATGCTGACGGTCGGCCTCAACAATCCACTGCTACCTCCGCCATTTCGCCCGGTCACCTTGCGCCGACTGCTGCGCCGCCCCTGGCACGCTGAGGGGGCCGGCCAGTACTTCAGCGGGCAGGTAGCGCACCTGCGCGCTGCGATCGCGATCCGCATGCGCCAGGGGTCGCCCCACTTCCCGCCATCCCGGCGCGATGCCGCGTTACTCGGTGGGACCGTCTACGACCTACTCGCCCAGCAGCGCGATCAGCGCGCTTGCCTACGCCTCGCCTGTCATCCTGACAAGCGCGGCGACCACGAGCTGCTCGAGTCGACGTTCGACGCGTCGCGACACGAGATCACACAGATGTGGCGAGCGCACCTGGAGCGACTCAGTTCGCCGGAGCCGCACGTGGCGATACTCGAGGACTAGACCTTCGCGAGCAGCAGCACAAGCGCTATGACGCCGAGCCCGGCCAGAATAGTGAACAGGACCGTGACCGGCGAGGGCATTGCCTCGCGTGCCATCTGTTGCTCGACCATCACCTCCTGCTCGGACTTATTGAGCGTGGCCAGGGCCCTGCTGTACCCCGACTCGGGAACCAGGACGGCCCGCGGCCCGGCCGGCATCATCTCCGGTACGTCCCAGGTGGTGCGCCGCAACACGCTAGGAATGCCCTCGTCGAGCAGCAGCATCTGAATCAGCTGTGCCTCCGGGAGCTGGCGAGCCGTCACCACCTGGCGCAACTCGCCACGGGCGAACTGCGGCTTGATCTTGCGAGCCTGCTGCTGAAGCTCGCTGCCCGACTGCTCGACATCGACCTCGCCGGAATAGGTCAGCGGCAAGCCGCAGCTCGAGCAGAACCGCTCGTCGGCCGGGTAATCAGCCCCGCAGCTCGGGCAGGCAAGCGGACCCGGGTTGGCCAGGTCGCTCAATCGACCTCCAGGGCGGCTTCTTGAATCTCGCCGTCCTCGATCAAGAAAGCCTGTACGTCGGGGCTGTCCGGCTGGTCGAGCGACACGATCACCCAAACGACTCCTGGCCAGGCCGCCGCGAAGTTGATGTCGGTCTGCGACGGATAGGCGGCGCTACGTGTGTGTGAGTGGTAGACAGCTCCAAGCTCCCAGCCCTGCTCGTCGATCTCGCTTGTGAGGGCGTACAACTCAGACGGACCGATCTCGAATCGCAGCGGTGAAGCGGCAGCGTTGGTCGCCCGGGTCAGCTTGACGGCGCGGCCACCCTTGCTGGCCACGATCCCGCAGCACTCGTTCGGGGCGTCCGCACGTGCATGCGCGACCATCTCATCAATCATCTGTTTGGGAAGTTTCACCGTATCGAGAACCCTACAGTCGAGCGTTCAATAACGAGCGTCCAAGTACGGTCCACAGGGCTTGACCACTTGCGAACAATGCCCGATACGGAGCCTGCCATGGAAGACGATTACGCGCACGCGTACACCGTGCGGGCGGACAACGGCCACTGGCTGCTCGCAGCCGAGGGGGAAGGCTCACCGCCCGACCTGGACCGTTATCCGGTCAGGTTCGACAGCCTCGAACAGGTGGCGGCCCACATCCTGAGCGCCGAGCTTGGGATCGAGGTCGACGACGATGTCATCTGCGCGTTCACACACGACGTGCTCGAACCGAAACTGCCCAGCGTGAAGGTCAGCACCGACCAACTGTGGCAGTGGATCGACGTGTGACCTAGAGCCCTAGAGCCCTGAAGCCCTGCGCCCCAAGGGCTCCCGACTGTTGCGACTGAGCAAAAGTCGGAACATGTTCACCACCAGACGGTCGAATCGACGGCCTCCAGCTCGTCAACCGATTTCGTCCAAAGCCCAGTCGACAGATACTTCGACCCGTCGTCGGCCACGATGAACACGACGTTGCCCTCGTCCACCTCGCCGGCGATCCTCACCGCGACAGAGGCGATCGCGCCCGAGGACACACCGGCGAAGATCCCCTCCTCGAAAAACAGCTTCTTCGTCCACTCGATGCCATCACGGTTGGACACGAGGATTTTCCGGTCCAACAGCGAAACGTCGATGATCGGCGGGATGAAGCCGTCGTCGAGCGAGCGCAGCCCCTGAACGTCTTCGCCCTGCAGCGGCTCGGCCGCGACGATCTTCGTGGCGGCACTATTTTCCTTCAGCCTGCGACCGTTGCCCATCAGCGTTCCACCGGTCCCTAGTCCGGCGACGAACGCAGCGATGTCGCCTCCCAGGTCGTCGATGATCTCCAGCGCCGTGCCGTTGTAGTGCGCATCCGGGTTGGCCTGATTGCCGTACTGGTAGGGCATGTAGTACTTGGGGTCGGACCCGGCCATCTCGAGCGCCTTTTCGACTGCGCCGTTCGAGCCCTTTGACCCTTCCGAGTAGACGATCTCGGCGCCGTACATCTCCAACAACTGCGTGCGCTCCGCGGTCACGTTCTCCGGCATGACTACCTTCAGCGGATACCCTTTGAGGCGGCAGATCAAGCCGAGCGAGATTCCTGTGTTGCCCGAAGTTGGCTCGAGGATCGTCTGGCCGGACTGGATCGCACCCTCGACCTCGGCCTTCTCGATCATCGAGCGTGCGATTCGATCTTTGACCGAGCCGGTCGGGTTGTAGAACTCGAGCTTGGCGAAGATCTTGACGCCCTCTTTGGGCGACAGGCGCCTCAACTCGACCATCGGAGTGTTGCCGATCAGGTCGATCATGTCTGTAGCGCTGGGACGCGATCCCGGGGTCGGACGGCTTTCGAGCATGGCTACAGAAAGTGTAGTAGGGCCGCTAGCGGTCGCGGTCGATCCGGCGATATGCCAGGACGCGACCGAAGTAGATCGACGGAATCGCAACAGCAGCGACGATTCCAGCGGTAATCGCAGCACGCGTGATCGAGTTGCCGAGCGCCAGCAATAGGCCGAACGCCATCAGGCCGCCGAGCGCGGCGCCTGGAAGCGTCTCCGTAATCCTCGGCTTCGGCAACTAGCGGCGTCCACCGGCCATCGCCGGCAGGATCACGACGGTGTCCGCCGCGCCAACGCCGGTATCGAGGCCATCCTGCACCCGCACGTCCTCGTCGTTGAGATAGACATTCACGTAGCGGTTCAATTCACCCTCCGACGAGAACAGCTGGTCGGCCGTCCCGGGGTGCAGTTCAGCAAGCGCACGCAGCACGTCGCCAACGTTCGCGCCCTCCAGCTCCAGCTCGCTCATGCCACTGACCGACGGGCGCAGCACCGGTGGAATCTTGACCTTGGCCATCGCGGCGGACTCTATCCCGCAGCGGCGCAGAGCGCCTCGTAGTCCTCGAACTCGGACCCGTCGAGATCGACGCCGTCGCCGCAAACGGGGCAATCCGGGTCGCGCCGCACGCGCAGCTCGGTGAACTGGGCCGTCAACGCCTCGAACAGCAGGAGTCTGCCGATCAGCGGCTCGCCCTGTTCGATGATCAGCTTGATCGCCTCGTTCGCCTGCAGTAGGCCCATCACTCCCGGCAGCACCCCGAGCACTCCGTTGGCGCCGCACGACGGTGCAAGGTCGGCCGGCGGCGGCTGCGGGTAAAGGCAGCGGTAGCAGGGGCCGTCATAGGGCTTGAACACGGTCAACTGGCCGTCAAAGCCAAGGATCGACGCGTGTATGACGGGCTTATTGAGTCGCACCGCGGCGTCGTTGAGCAAGTAACGGGTCGGGAAGTTGTCGGCACCATCGACGATCACGTCGTAGTCGGCGATCAGGTCCAGCACGTTGTCGCGGTCGAGCCGGGTCTGGTGGCCGACCACGTCGACGTCGGGATTGAGCGCCTCGATCGTCTCGGCGGCCGATTCGACCTTCGGCTTTCCGATGCGCTCGGTGTTGTGAATCACCTGGCGCTGAAGGTTTGTGAGATCGACCACATCGTCGTCGACCAGGCCGATCGTTCCGACACCGGCTGCGGCCAGATAAAGAGCCGCGGGCGAGCCGAGCCCGCCGGCGCCGATCAGCAGCGCTTTCGAGTCGAGCAGCTTCAACTGCCCCGCGGTGCCGACCTCGGGCACCAGCAAGTGTCGCGAGTAGCGCTCACCTTGCTCGGGCGTTAGCGCCTTCGGCTTGTTGAACTCGTAGCCGCGGTCCTTCCAGGCCACGAAGCCGCCGGCCATCGAAGAGACGTTTTCGTAACCGAGATCCATCTCAAGGGTGTGTGCCCCTAGCGCGGAGCGCTGGCCGGTCGCGCAGTATAGGACGACGCGCTTGTCGCGTTCGGGCACGACGTTCTCGATTCGAGACTCGAGATAGCTTCGCGGCACGTGTACGGCGCCGGGAATATGACCCTGGTCCCACTCTGTCTGCTCGCGTACGTCGACCACGACCAGATTCTCGGGTGCGCCGCCGTTGGGCGAGCGCGGCTCGTGGACCTCGGAGGGATCCACCTCCTTGATCTGCGAGCGAATGTCCTTGATGTACTGGCTGCCTGAAGTTGCCATCGAAGCCTCGGCCGGTTGGACCCTTTAAAGACCCTAAATCCGATCAGCTTTAGAAAGTATAGCATCGGATCTATCCAGGAAAAGATTAGCGGCGGCGCTTTCGCGCCGCCGCTGAGCCCCCTTCATGTCTGGCGGAGCCTCCGAGAGAAAGCTCCGGCCAGTGAAGATCTGTTTATGCGCCGGGAGCGGCTATTGCGCGCAACCTCTCGACGCGTTCCTCGGTGGGCGGGTGGGTCGAAAAAAGCGACGCGACGCCCTTGCCGCGCAGCGGCTTGACTATGTAAAGCGGCTCCGCTGAGGGATTGACCTGCATCGGCAACGCCTTGGCGCCGGCTTCCAGACGCTCCAGGGCGTCGGCCAGACCACCCGGATCGCCCGCGATCCGAGCGCCCGTGGCGTCGGCCGAGTACTCGCGCTGGCGTGAGATCCCAAGCTGGATCACGGTGGCGGCCAGCGGAGCCAGAATCACCATCGCAAGGCCCCCCAGCAGGCCCAGCGGGCTTTCGTCGTCCTGAAAGAAAAGCATCATGTATGCGAGCCAGGTGATCGCTCCGCCGACGGTCGCGGCGACCGTTTGGATAAGCGTGTCCCTGTTACGGATGTGGGCCAGTTCATGGGCGATCACGCCTCTCAGTTCGGCCTCGCTGAGCAGCTGAGTGATGCCCTCTGTGACCGCTACGGCGGCGTTTTTGGGGTTCCGCCCGCATGCAAAGGCGTTCGGCTGGGCCTCCGGAATTATGTAGAGCCGCGGCATCGGTAGTCCTGCCGAAAGCGAAAGCTCACGGACTATCTGATGCAGCCGTGGGGCGTTTTCCTCGGTCAAGGGCCTGGCCCGGCTCATGCGAAGCGCGATCCTGTCCGAAAACCAGTAGGCCCCCATGTTTAGGACCAGGCCTATGCCCAGGAACAGCAAGGCGGTCTGCGGACCGCCTATCAGCGCGCCGATCACGACCAGCAGCCCGGTCAGCGTCGCCAGCAGGGCGGTGGTGCGGATTCCCGCTTTCCAGTTGGTTTTCCGGACCTCTTTCATGCCCCCAAGTAGAGGTTCTCGGACTTCCATGCCCACGGCCAGCGATGCCATCTCGACATCAGATATCGGCTACATGGTGACAGGTGGGCATAGGCCGCTCACCCGATTGGGCCCAGGAGCCGACCTTAGATAGAGGCCATGAAGCGCCCACGCCTGATCACCCAAATCTTGACCGTGAACCTGTTCATGGTCACCGCAGCGATCTTCGTGGCCAGCCAGGTATCGGGCCTGGACCTGACATCGCAGCGCCAGCGCTGGCAGTTCGCAGTGCTCGCCGGTGCCTGGATCGCAACCTTCTGCCTCAACTGGTTCCTGATGCGACGCCGCTTCGCACCACTCGACCGGCTGATCGATGCGATGGAGCGAGCCGACCTCTCGAAGCCTGGGCGGCGGTTCGACCTGGACGTCAAGGTCTCCGGAGATTCGACCGATGTTCAGCGGCTCGCCACCAGCTTCAACCGCATGCTCGATCGACTCGAGCGCGAACGGTTGCGATCTGGCGAGCGCGCGTTGCGCGCCCAGGAGGAGGAGCGCAAGCGCGTCGCCCGCGACCTGCACGACGAAGTCAACCAAGCCTTGGCCGCACTGCTGCTGAGGATCGAGGCGGCAATCCAGGACGCACCCCCGAAGCTCGCCGAGGAGCTGGTTGAGACCAAGCAGCTCGCCAACCAGGCGGTGGCGGAGCTGCTCGACCTGGCGCGGCAACTTCGACCGGCGGCACTCGACGACCATGGGCTGGTCGCCGCGCTGCGTTCGAACGTCCTCCAAGCCAACCGCCGCGGCCCGGCCAAGGCGACCTTCTGGGCCGACGACAAGATCGAGGAACTGCCCTCAGAGGCTGAGATCGTCATCTACCGGGTCGCCCAGGAGGCGATGAACAACGCCGCTCGGCATGGAGGCGCGAAACAGATCGACGTCAGCCTCAACCGCACGGCCACCGGGGTCAGACTTCAGGTGGTCGACGATGGCTGCGGCTTCACCGTCGCCAACGAGGACCAGGGACTCGGCCTCGGGATATCCGGTATGCGTGAGCGCGCCCTGCTGGTCGGCGGCGCCCTGACGGTCGACTCGAGGCCTGAGCACGGAACGACGGTGATTCTCGATGTTCCGCTCGAGCTGGACGAGCCGCAGCCGGGCAAGGCCGTTAAAGAAAGCGGAATGGCCGACGATCGGTCGAATCAGACGCCAAGAGAACCTCCCGCCGGGCGGTCGCGTGAGCCGACGCGCGCCAGGCGCACAACCAGAAGAAAAGAGGCGCGGCCGACGTGAAGATACTGATCGCGGATGACCACGGAATCGTGCGCTCCGGCATCAAGCTCCTGATTGATCGCCAGGACGACATGGAGGTGGTGGCCGAGGCCGAGGACGGCGTCGAGGCCGTCGAGAAGGCCGTGCGGCTCAAGCCCGAGGTTGCGATTCTCGACGTCTCGATGCCACGCATGACCGGCCTACAGGCGACCCATGAGATCAAAAAACAGTCGCCGGACACGCAGGTTCTGATTCTCTCGATGCACGACGACGAGCGCTACCTGTTCGAAGCGCTACGCGCCGGCGCGTCCGGCTACGTGCTCAAGCACGCCGCCGACCAGGACCTGGTCACCGCCGTCCGCGCCGCCAGCCGCGGCGAGCCGTTCCTGACATCGACCGCCCAGCAGAGCTTGATTCGTGACTTCCTCGACCGCGAGGGAGGAGCCGCACCTGCCGAGCTAACGCCGCGCGAGCAGGAAGTGGTGAAACTGATCGCCGAAGCGCACACCAACAAGGAAATCGCGGAGATCCTCCACCTGTCCGAGAAAACTGTCGAGTCTCACCGCGGCCACGTGCTGTCAAAGCTCGGCATGAGCGACCGCGTCGAGCTGGTGCGCTACGCGATCCGGCGCGGTCTGGTCGAGGCGTAGACAGACGATGGCACGCTCTCCCGCGAAGAAACTGAGCGGGTGGTGGCTGGAGAAGGTTCGTGCCAATGCGAAGCCCCACCTCGAAGACGACGAGTCGGTGCAAGCCGCCGCCTATGGGCCTCAGACTAAGCGCCAGTTGAGCTCGTTTGTCTGCTTTTGGAAGGTACGACTGGTCGCCGCCACGGAGCGCAATATCTACGTGTTCAGGGGTGGAGCCGTCAACAGCGCGAGGGTCGCCGGCGTGCTCGAGAAGCATTCGCTCGAGCACGCCTCGGTCGCAAGGCAGGGACGCGCGGTGAGAGTCGGCGACACCGTCATCTGGCCGCCTCCCGGCGCCGGTACCGAAACGGCGCAGCTGCTCGAATACGTCTCGGCGCGCGCGCGCCAAGCCAAACCGCAGTCCCCCGCTCCCGAGCCGGCAACCCCCTCGGTGCCGCCACCGGCCTAGCGCGCCGACTTCCGCTGGCGCACGCGGCGCGACCTGGGAGCGCCACTCGGCCTATATTGAGGCGATGTCTCGAAGGGCAAGATTGGTGGCGTTCGCGCTCGCGACCCTGGCGTTGGCCGCGATCGCGGTGGCGATGCTCGCTCGCAGTTCACACGATCGCGCGTCGGGGGCCGCGGCAATCGTCGAAGACACCGACGTCACCGGCCCCGGTTCGCCCTTCGAAGGAGCGACGCGGCCGCTGTCGCCGCCCCGCGACTTCGCGCTACACAACCAGGACGGGCGGCTGATGCGCAGCCAGGACCTGCGCGGCAAGGTGGTCGTCGTCACGCCGATGTACGCGACCTGTACCGATACCTGCCCGCTGATCGCACAACAGATCCGAGACGCACTGATGGACGTCGGCGAGCGCGACCGCTCACAGATCCGCGCACTGGCGATCTCCGTCGATCCGGCCAAAGACACACCCGAGCAAGCGCGCCTGTTCCTGGAGTCGCGAGATGTCGGCGACTACCTCGACTTCCTCGTCGGCGACCGCACCGACCTGCGGCCGGTCTGGAAGGCCTTCGGCTTCTCAGAGCAGCTCGACCAGCTCGAGCACAATGCCTACGTGGTGCTGCTAGACCGCAAAGGTCGCCAGCGCGTCGGCTTCCCAGTCCAGCGCATGACCCCGGAGGCGCTCACCCACGATCTAAAGACGCTGGTCGCCGAGCCGCGGTCCTGAGCCGGAGTCCGCCCCGCTGCTATCCTGACTAATTAGGTAGGAATTGACCTTGCGTCGACTTAGGAGGCTTGCGAAGCGATGATGTTCTCGACCAGAGCCGAATACGGAGTGCGCGTGATGATCGCCCTCGGGCGAAATCACGGTTGCGGCCCTGTGCCGTTGGCGGAGATCGCCGAGCAGGAGAGCCTGCCGCTCGCCTACCTCGAGCAGCTGGCCGCCCGACTGCGCAAGCACGAGCTGATCAACTCTACGCGCGGAGCACATGGAGGCTACGTGCTGGCAAGGCCGCCCGAAGAGATCACGATGGCCGAGGTCGTGTTTGCGCTAGAAGGTACGTTGATGCCGATGCAGTGCTTCTCCGAGCCGGTGACCGGCAGGGTGCTCTGTAACCACGAGATCGACGGTTACGACAACTGCGCGACCAAGCTGCTGTGGACGCGCGTGCAGGGCGGCGTCGCGAAGGCGCTCGAGCAGACGACGGTCGCCGAGCTGGCCGACTTCGCCGAGCACGGCGTGACCTCCAAGGCGAAGCACAAGGTTCGAACCCGCGGTGGCTCATCCGTAAGCGACACTTCAAGAGTCAGCGTCTAAGAAAGGGAACATGGCAGACCTCGAGATTCAGAACCTCCACGTGACCGTCGAGGACAAGGAGATCCTCAAAGGCCTCGATCTCTCAGTTTCACGGGGAGAGGTCCACGCGCTGATGGGGCCGAACGCCTCTGGTAAATCGACGCTCGCCAACGCGATCCTCGGCCACCCGAGCTACGAGATCACCGAAGGCAAGATCGTCTTCCAGGGTGAGGACCTGACCGAGGCCGACCCTGACGAGCGGGCGCGCGCCGGCCTGTTCATGGCGTTCCAGTACCCGTCGGCGATTCCCGGCGTGTCAGTCGTCAATTTTCTGCGAACGGCTATCAACGCACAGCGCAAGGCGCGCGGTGAGGACCCGATCAACCTCAAGGATTTCCGGATCCTGCTGGAGTCGAAGATGGAACTGCTCGACATCAACCGCGAGTTCACGCGCCGCTACCTCAACGACGGCTTCTCCGGGGGAGAAAAAAAGCGCTGTGAGATCCTCCAGATGGCCGTGCTGGAACCAACGATCGCGGTACTTGACGAGACCGACTCGGGACTCGACATAGACGCGCTGCGAACGGTGGCGGAAGCCGTCAACGCGATGCGCGGCCCCGATCGAGGCGTACTGATCATCACCCACTACCAGCGCATCCTCGACTACGTAGAGCCCGACTTCGTCCACATCATGCTCGACGGGCGCGTCGTCGAAGAAGGCGGACCCGAGCTGGCCAGGCAGCTGGAGAGCAAGGGCTACGACTGGATCCGTGAAAAGCACGAGGTGAAGGCAGCGACCTAGTGGAGGCTACGACCGCCAACGCCGTCCTGCCACGCTCGGTCGAGCAGATCCGCGCCGATTTTCCGATCCTCAACCGCGAGATCAACGGGAAATCGCTGGTCTACCTCGACAACGCCGCCACCTCGCAGAAGCCGGCGAGCGTGATCGAAGCCGTCGATCACTATTACAGGCACTCGAACGCGAACATCCATCGCAGCATGCACGAGTTGGCCGCCGAGGCGACCGAGCTGTACCAGAACGCGCGCAAGAAGCTTGCCGGCTTTGTCGGAGCCGAGCGGTCCGAAGAGATCGTCTTCGTGCGCAACGCGACCGAGGCGATCAACCTTGTGCGCTTCACCTGGGCGCGAGAGAACATCGGTCGCGGCGACATAGTGCTACTGACCGAAATGGAGCACCACTCGAACATCGTGCCCTGGCAGCTTCTGTGCCAGGAACGCGGCGCGCGACTCGAGTACGTGCCAGTCGATGGCGACGGACGACTCGACATGGGTCAGCTTGCACGGGCGCTGTCGGCGAACCGCGTCAGACTGGTCGCCGTTACGCATCTCTCGAACGTACTCGGCACGATCAACCCGGTTGCCGAGATTGTCGGCCGCGCGCACGACGCGAACGCCAAGGTGCTGATCGACGGCGCGCAGGCCGTTCCCCAGATGCCGGTCGACGTCGGCGACATCGGAGCCGACTTTTACGCCTTCACCGGTCACAAGATGCTTGGCCCGACCGGGATCGGCGCCCTCTGGGCGCGCCACGAACTGTTGGAGCGAATGCCCCCGTTCATGGGCGGCGGGTCGATGATCGAAAGTGTCGAGGCAGACTTTTCAACCTGGGCCGCGGTACCGGCTAGGTTCGAGGCCGGAACGCCAGCGATCGCGCAGGCCGCCGGGCTCGCGGCGGCCGTCGACTACCTGGACGCGTTGGGGATGGATGCGGTGAGGGAACACGAGTTCGAGTTGACCGCCTACGGGCTCGAACGGCTCGGCTCAGTCCCGAGGCTCAAGATCCACGGCCCCGACGATGCCAGCGAGCGTGGCGGGTTGATCAGCTTCGAGATCGCCGGCATGCACCCGCACGACATCTCTGAGTTCTGCAATCGCGAGGCGGTCTGCATCCGTGCCGGCCACCACTGCGCTCAGCCGCTGATGCGAAGGCTGGGAGTGGCGGCGACCGCGCGTGCCTCGTTTTCGGTCTTCAACACGCGCGAAGACATCGATCGGCTGGTCGAGGCGCTCGAGAAAGCGCAATCGGTGTTTGCCTGATGGACGACCTCTACCGCGAGTACATCATCGACCACTACAAGAACCCGCGTAACTTCGGCGAACTGGAACCGCACGACGCAGAGTTCCACGACCGTAATCCAATCTGTGGCGATGAGATGGGCGTGCACGTCCGCCTCGAAGGCGATCGGGTTGAAGACATCCGCTTCCATGGCAGCGGCTGCGCGATCTCGCAGGCGACGGCCTCGATCATCTCCGACGAGTTGAAGGGCAAGACGGTTCCCGAGATCGCGGAGTTGGACCGCGGCTTCGTGACCGAGGAACTGGGACTGGAGCTGTCTCCCACCCGGCTAAAATGCGGGCTGCTCTCATTGAAGGTCGTGCAGGGTGCGTTGCTCGGCACAAGCGAGTGGCCGCGCGGCGCCGACGAGGGCGAGGACATGTCGCCGGAGCAGGCCGCACGGGTGCGCAGCGAGATCTAGCGCCGCGTCAGTCGCACTTTTCCTTTACCGCGTTGGCGAGGTCCTGTGTTGCCGCCGCGAATCCCTGAATGCTGCCGGGTAGCTGGGTGAGAGTCGCGGAGATGCCCTCACTCTCCGTCTTCTCGATCACCGCCTGGAGATCGTCGAGCGCCGAGTTGAATTTCTCGGTTTCGTCGGGGAACTCGTTCTTTGCCTCGTCTGCGAACCTGCGTGCATTGGTCTCGACCTCTTCGAATTTGTCGCGGATACCGCTCGGCCCCTCGGACAGCAGGTTGATGTCCCCGAATGAATCGACTGACTGCTGCAGGTCATCACGCGCCTCACAGACCGCAGGCGGGTTGCTACTCCCACAGGCCGAGAGAACCAGGCCCAGGACCACTGCCAAGACAGCGGCCGAGAAGATCGATCGGTGACGCATCGTCGGAGCCTATCCAGGCCACCCGCCGCGCGAGCGCTATAATCCCTAGTGAAGCAGTCAGGATTAGTTCGATGGCCAAGACAAAAACCACAATCGAGGTCTGCCCGGCGGCCGAGCTGGGACCCGGCACGATGCGCTTGATGCAACTCGAGAACGGTCGCAAGATCGGGGTCTTCAACGCCGGCGGCAACCTCTACGCGATCGAAGATCGTTGCTCGCACGACGACGGCCCACTGGCCGAGGGCGAATTCGATGCAGACGCATGTACCGTTGAGTGTCCACGCCACGGTGCATTGTTCGATCTCGAAACGGGCAGGCCGAAGACGCTGCCCGCCTATCTACCCGTCGAGGTCTTTCCCGTTCGCGACGAAGATGGCACTATCAAATTGGAGGTTACCTAGATGGCAACGCCCGAGACACGGCTCAAGAACGCCCCGCCCGCCGACCTGACCGGGGTCAAAGGCGACTACGAGTTTGGCTTCCACGATCCTGAGAACTACGCCTTCAAGGCCGACAAGGGCCTCAGCCGCGAGGTCGTCGAGGGAATCTCCGAGCACAAGAACGAGCCGCAGTGGATGCGTGACTTCAGGCTCAAAGCACTCGATCACTTCGGCGAACACAAGATGCCGAAGTGGGCGGCAGGCGCGATGGACAACATCGACTTCCAAAACATCCATTACTTCGTGCGGGCGTCAGAGAAACAGGGCCGCACATGGGACGAAGTCCCAGACGACATCAAGAACACCTTCGACAGGCTCGGCATCCCCGAAGCTGAAAGAAAGTTCTTGGCCGGGGTTGGCGCGCAGTACGAGTCAGAGGTCGTCTATCACCAGATCCGCGAGGACCTCGAAGAGCAGGGCGTGATCTTCATGGACATGGACTCCGCGCTGCGCGAGCACGAGGATCTGGTGCGCGAGTACTGGGCGACTGTGATTCCTCCCAACGACAACAAGCTTGCCGCGCTCAACTCGGCCGTCTGGTCAGGCGGGTCGTTCGTCTACGTGCCTCCGGGTGTGCACGTCGAGATGCCGCTGCAGGCCTACTTTCGAATCAACACCGAGAACATGGGCCAGTTCGAGCGCACCATCATAATCGCGGACGAGGGTTCGTTTGTTCACTACATCGAGGGCTGCACCGCTCCGACCTACTCGAGTGATTCGCTGCACTCGGCGGTCGTCGAGATCATCTGCAAGCCGGGCTCGCGGGTGCGCTACACGACCATCCAGAACTGGTCGAACAACGTCTACAACCTTGTCACCAAGCGCGCAATCGCGCAGGCTGACGCGACAATGGAGTGGGTCGACTGCAACCTCGGCTCGAAGCTGACGATGAAGTACCCGAGCGTCTACTTGCTCGGCGAGGGCGCGCACGCCGAGCTGCTGTCGGTCGCGTTCGCGGGCGACGGCCAGCACCAGGACGCCGGCGGCAAGGCCGTGCACGTCGCGCCCAACACGACCTCGAACGTCGTCTCCAAATCGATCTCAAAGGACGGCGGTCGTGCTAGCTACCGCGGCCTGCTGGAGATCGCGCCGGGGGCGAAGAACTCCAAGTCGAAGGTCGTCTGCGACGCCCTCTTGCTGGACGAGGACTCGCGCTCGGACACCTACCCGACGATCCGCATCGGCGAGGACGACGTCGACGTCGGTCACGAGGCGACCGTCTCGAAGATCGGCGAGGAGCAGATCTTCTACCTGATGAGCCGCGGGCTATCGGAAGAAGAGGCCGCGGCCATGATCGTTGGTGGTTTCATCGAGCCGTTGACGCGTGAGCTACCGATGGAATACGCCGTCGAGATGAACCGTCTGATCGAGCTTCAGATGGAAGGCTCGATTGGCTAGCTCGTCGCCCGTCGCGGCGGAGCCCGCTTGGCTCGGCGAGTTGCGCGGCAAGGGTGATGAGCGCAGCGATCAACTACCCGTCCCGGTTCTAAAGGATCGTGGCTGGGAGTTCACCGACCTCAGCGAGTTCGAGCTGGGCTCGTACGAGGGCGCCAATTTCGATGTGCAGATCGAGGCCGACGTGCCAGACGGCGTGATCGTGGCACCCCTCGGCGAGGCTGCGGCCGAGCACCCCGATTTGGTTGAGCCACACCTCGCGTCGCTCGTGCTCGACCGTGACAAGTTCGCCGCGCACAACACCGCCAACTGGTCCGACGGCCTGTTCGTGTACGTGCCGGCGGGCATCGAGATCGACATACCGATCGAAGTCAGCGTGACCCAGTCGGATTCCGGAAGCGCTCTACACTGGCGCTCGCTGGTCGTGCTCGAGCAGGGCGCCAAGGCAACCGTGGTCGAGCGCTACCTATCGGCCTCGGACGATCTCGATTCTTACTTCAACCCCGTCACCGAACTGGTCGTCGGTGACGGCGCCAACCTCGAGTACCTCTGCGAACAGCGACTTTCAACGCAAACCTGGATTCTCGGCAGCCAGCGCGCCCAAGTTGGCGCCGACGCGACTCTGCACTGGATCGGGCTCGGCTTCGGCTCCGGCAACGGCAAACTCCGAATGGAGACTGACCTGCGCGGCCGCGGCTCGACCGGACGGGTGACCGGCGCCTACGCAACGAGCGACGGCCAGCGGCTCGACTACGAGACGACACAGGAGCACTTCGCGCCCGACACGACCTCCGACCTCGCGTTTCGCGGAATCCTCCGCGACCGCTCCAACGCCGTTTGGAGCGGGATGATCAAGGTCGACCCCGGAGCACAGAGGACCGACGCCTTTCAGGAGAACCGCAACCTGCTATTGAGCGAGGGCGCTCACGCGGACGCGGTTCCCGGCCTCGAGATAGAAGCCAACGACGTGCGCTGCACGCACGCCGCGACGATCTCGCGGATCGACGAGGGCGAGCTGTTCTACCTACAGACCCGGGGGCTTGCGCGCGACGAAGCTCAGCGCCTGCTCGTTTCGGGCTTTCTGGAGGTGATCGCCGGCCGTGTCAAGGATTCGACACGGCTGCACGATCTTGTGTCGGCATCGCTCCATCGCGAACTGGAGACAGCGCTGGCGTAGTGCTCGGGCGGCTCTCGCTGAATTCTTGCGCCTATTTCATGGCCGAGGACGGACGCGTCGCTGGCGCTTGCCAAGATTCGGGTCGTGGAGATCGACCAGGACAATCTCGCCTTGAGTGTCGACTGGCACGGGTACGCGATCGACCAGGTCGAGACCTGGGCCGACAGAATCGTCCGTGCCGCCTACGAGCACGGCTTCGAGCGGGTCGAGTTCGTACACGGAGCCCCCGACCTCGCCTCCCGCGGCACGCTCGGCTGGGAGGGCGATCCACGTCGCCGCGATCCGCGCGGCGAAACGGGCGGCGGGCGCGGCACGATCAAGGACATCCTGCGCAAGCGGCTCTACGGCAGGCGCTGGAGCCGCTGGGTCAGCGATCCGCGCGATGGGACGAACGCGGTCGAGGAGGGCTCGATGACGCTCGTGCTCAAGGTGAACCCGAAACCGGACCGATCGGCCAAGTGGCCGATGCTGCCCCCGCCGGCCCACGACTGACGGCCACTACCGATACGTTTCGGACGTGGAGTCCTCAGGCGAACCGATAGCGATACCGCAGTTCCCAGCCGGCACCGCATGGATCAATGCCGAGTTCGTCGAGCTGGGTACTTTGCTCGGCCAACACGCGATTCTCGTCTGGTTCTGGGACTACACGTCGCTCAACTCGCTGCGGGGGCTCCCCTACGTGGCGGAGTGGCACCGACGTTACGCAGACAAGGGCTTGAAAGTGATCGGCGTCCACTCCCCCCAGTTTGAGTTTGGCAAGCAGATCGAGAACGTGACGGCGGCAGCCGAACGGCTCGGAATCGAGTTTCCGGTCGCGCACGACGCCGAATTCACGATTTGGAGAACCTACGGGACCGAGGTGTGGCCGTCGCTCTACCTCTGGGATCGCACCGGGGTCTTGCGGCTCGGGCAGTTCGGCGAGGGTGAATACCAGCAGACCGAACGAGCGATCGGCGAGCTGCTGCGAGAGATCGACGAAGAGACCGACCTACCTGACCCGGTCGAACCGGTCCGCGCCACCGACGTGCCGGGCGCCAAGGTGACGCCCCCGACGCCGCACCAGCACATGAACGAACACCGCTTTCCGAAGGCGGTCGAGGCCGGTTCTGAGTTGTCAATCGCGTACGGCGGCGCGTCGGCCTGGGTGGTCCTCGACGGGCGCGGCAGGGTCGATCTAGTTGTAGACGACGAGCCGGTGCGTACGCTTGAGCTGCAAGGCCCCCAGCTATACGAGTTGATTGAAACGGGCAGCCACGAACAGCACGAGATCAAGCTGAGGTTTCGCAACGAGGCGCTGGCCTACGGGTTCAGCTTCGGACCCGGTATGCCCTCAAGCGCGTGAGCCGAGCAGCTCGCGAATGTCCTTCGGCAACATGAAGCGCACATCTTCCTCGGTCACCTCGAGCACCGAGTCTTCGACTGGACCGCGCGCGCGAAAGAACGAAACGAGCCGCTGAACCAGCTCCTCGGGAGCGCTCGCACCCGACGTGATACCGACCGTTTCGACACCATCGAGCCACTCCTCGCGCACTTGCGACTCAGTGTCGATCAGATACGAGTCCGCGCCGTACTCGCGCGCAACTTCGACCAGCCGGTTCGAATTGGAGGAGTTCTTCGAGCCGATCACCAGCACCAACTCACACCGCGGCGCGAGCTGCTTGACCGCATCCTGGCGGTTCTGCGTCGCGTAACAGATATCGTCGGTGCGCGGGCCTGCGATGTTGGGGAACTTCTGTTTGAGCTTGCGGATGATTCCCATCGTCTCGTCGACCGAAAGCGTCGTTTGCGTGATGAACGCGATCTTGTCGGGATCGCCGACCTCAAGCGCGTCAACGTCTCGTTCCGTCTCGACCAGCACGATGCTCTCTGGAGCCTCACCCATGGTGCCCTCTGTTTCTTCATGGCCCCCGTGCCCGATCATCACGATCGTGTACCCGTCGGCGGCGAACTTGCGCGCCTCGACGTGCACCTTAGTAACAAGCGGACAGGTCGCGTCGATCGTGTCGAGCCTGCGCTGCTCGGCGTTCTCGTGCACGGAGGGCGCCACGCCGTGCGCCGAGAACACGACCGTCTCGCCCTCGGGCACATCGGTCTCCTGATCGACAAAGATCGCACCGCGCTTCTCGAGCCCCTCGACGACGTGCTTGTTGTGAACGATCTCCTTACGTACGTACACCGGCGCGCCACGTAGCTCGAGCGCGTGCTCGACGGCCTGCACCGCGCGGTCGACACCGGCACAGTAGCCACGCGGGGCGGCCAGAATGATTTTTAGCGGCGGCTCACCCACCGCTCACAGTCTAGAGAGCGGGCGACTATCGACGCACGCGAACCACGAAGTCGGCGCCCCTGGGCGGCGCTTCGAGGTTCCCGGCGAGGTCGCGCGCCCGGATGTGGAACCGGTACCTGGCGCCGCGCCTGCCCTTGAAGGTCAGCGAGTTCTCGACTGTCTGCTCGATCAACTTGTAACGGCGTCCACGCTTGACGAACACGCGATACGACTCGACCCCTGAAGCCTGCACCCCGGCTGGCGCGCGGTCCGACCCCTTCCAGCGCAGCTTGATCTTGCGAGGGCTCGCGCGCCGTCGCAAACCGCGCGCCCTGGTGGCGGGGGGCACCGTGTCGGACTGATAGGTCCTCGCTGTCTGGACGGCAGCACCAGCGTCAACGATCCCCCAACCCAGCTCCGACCCCCAGCGGCTGGCGCGAGCGCTCTTCTTGATGATCCGGATCACCGCCAGGTTCGAGAGCTTTGGGTTAGCCGATCGAACCAGCGCAGCGATGCCGGCGACCTGCGGCGCCGCCATCGACGTGCCGACCAGGTAGCCGTAGCGACTGTCGCCGTTGAAGGTCCTGCGGCAGGCGTTGCATGGCTTCGACGGCGGGCTCGTGTTGCCGGTTTCGAGCTGGGTCTGGTTTGCTGGGAACGTGGAGAAGATTCCGGGTGCGTCGCCGAGTCCAGTGTCGCCGTAGCCGGCGAGCGATATCTGAGATCCGCGCCCGGCAAAGAAAGCGCGCCCGTCAGCTTCGTCAGCGGCCGTTACCACCAGCCCGGTGCCGCGCTTTAGCTTTGGTCCGGTGCCCATCGGCTGGAGGTCGGCCGCGGGGTGTCCCTGGTTAACCTCTGGCCTGTTCAGCGCAGCGGCGACGAGCACGACGTCCTTGCGGAACGCGTAGCCGAGCGCGCGCTTCTCCCCCTTGGTCTCACCGCGACCGCCGAAGCTCATGTTGATTACTTTTGCGCCCCGCTTGGTCGCGTCCACTATCGACGCGACGATGCTGGATGCGGTGAGATCGGTCTTCACGATCACCAGCCGGCAGTTGAAGCCGGTACCGACTATGCCGGTCCCGTCGTCTCCTGCCCCGCAGGCGAGGCCGGCCACATGGGTGCCGTGGCCGATCTCATCGCCAGGCCCGACGGTCGTCGAGTCGTGATCGATTACCGCGTCGATCTTCGGGCCGAGATCGCGGTTACCAGAATCGATCCCGGTATCGATGATCCCTACCTTGACCCCATCGCCCCTGGACAGGTCCCACGCGGCAGGGAGGTTTTGGCGCTGTAGGTACCACTGGAAGTTGCGCCCGGGGTTGGTAAACGGATCGAACTGAGAGAAGCCTGGGTCGTTGGGCGCATAGAGAAGCTTGCGCTCGCGCTGCGGCTCGACAGTTGCCACAACCGGATCGCGCGCCACCTTGCGCGCGAAGTCGCGATAGCTGACCCCGCGCGGCACGTTGACCGTGACGAGGCCGACCTCGGGAACATCGCCGCGAGCGCGCCGCAGCGAGTTACGAGCAATCACTGCCTGTGCCGAAGCCCGTGCGGGTGCCACACTGGCCGCCGATCCGCTCGATGCAGGCCGCTCGATAAGGACCATCGCCTGCCGCCCGGAGCCGGCCGCGCTGGCGGCGCCCGCCCCCGCCGTCAGAAGCAGCACCGATGCGAGCGCGATAGAGCGGGTGATCATCTGGGGATCGATCGTAGGTCCTGCGAGCCGAGCTTGCCTCACTTGGCTATCGGCCCGGGTGGCCGATCGTTTTAGTCGTTGCGCTTCGGCTGGCCGCCGGGCCGGCAGCCACCCGCTGGCGGGGCGCAAGCGCCCGTCCGTAACCCGACGAGCTTTGTCGGACTCCCGGGCTAAAGCGTCAGTAGCCGAGCGCGAACTTGGCGTCCTCGGACATCTTCTCGGGACTCCAAGGGGGAGTGAACACGAGCTTCGGGAAGACCTTCTCGACGCCCTCCATGTCTCCAACGAACTCTTTCATCTGCTCGGTGATCTGAGGGCCGATCGGGCAAGCTGGTGTGGTCAGCGTGAAGGTGACGTGAACGTCTTTGTCCTCGACCTCCACCTCGTAGACGAGGCCGAGCGTCACGAAGTCGAGCCCCAGTTCGGGGTCGATCACGTTTTCGAGCGTCTCCCAGATATCATCGGCGTTGACCCCGTCGTCTGAGGCGCCGTTGGCTGGCTCGTCTGTCATACCCTAAGTGTAGAGGCAAGATCGACCAGCGTCTGCCAGCAGGCACGGGCGGACCAACGGTTGAGCACACAGCTAGGCTCTGAGGTTCATGTTCGTGTTGCTGGTGCTCCTCTTCATCCTGTTGCCGATCGCGGAGATCCTCGTGATCATCGAGGTCGGCCGAGCGATCGGCGCCTGGTGGACGGTGCTTGTGCTGATCGTCGATTCGCTGATCGGCGCCTGGCTGCTACGCCGGCAGGGCCGCTCGGTCTGGACCCGTTTCCAGAACACGCTCGCCGCCGGCCGCATGCCGCACAAGGAGGTCGTCGACGGCGCGCTCGTGATCGCGGGTGGCGCCTTTCTGCTCACCCCGGGTTTTATCTCCGACGCGTTCGGTTTGATACTGCTTATTCCACCAACCCGCGCCGTGGCCCGCGGAATCGTCTTCAAGCTCTTCACGCCGGCCAGCATGGCGCGAGTGGCGTTCGTGCGAGTAGGGCGGCCGGAGGCGCAAAGCGAGACCACGCAACCACCGAGACACGTCGACCAACCTTCACCACCCCAACTACCTCCCCCTCCCGAATGATCGGAACGGAACTCGAAAAGACCCACACCGGCGGCGGCGATTTCCACGATGTCGTGGCGCTGCAGTTCTCAAGTGGCGAGGCGGGCCTGTTTGGCTTTCTTCACATAACGCGCGCGCCCGCGAGCGGCAAGAGCGCCGTAATCGGGCTCCTGTTCGGCGACGACCGGCTGCTCGTGGAAGCGGTGATCTCCGAGATCAACTATGAGATCGAGAGTTGGGACGACGTCCACGTCGGACCCGCGAGGACGGCGATCGAGCGTCCGCTCGAGCGCTGGTCGGCGTCACTGCACGACGGCGACTGCGGCTTCGACATCACGCTCGAGGCGACGACGCCGCCACTCGACCTGGCCGATCCCGACGAGGGTGGCGGCGACGTCGCCGGCGTGCGCGAGTACGCGCAGATGTGCAATGTCACCGGTGCAGTGACAATCGACGGACGCAAACAGAAAATCGCCTGTACAGGTTGGCGCGGGCATCTTTGGGGCGCGCCCAACTGGGAGTCGATCGCTGCGCGACGATCGCTCTATTTCGGATCGCCCGATGCCGGCAGCATCGCGATCATCGGCAGCCGCCCGGCAGGGGCTGACGGTCACGACAGCGAGATGTACACAGGGTTGCTGGTTCAGAGGGGCGGCGACCGAGCTCTTGAACTCGACGAGATCCGGTGGTCGACGGTCTACGACGGCGAGCGGCGGCCGGATAGCGCCGGACTCGAGCTGCTCCTCCCCGGCGAGGAGTACGCCCACCGCATGTCTGGCAAGGCGATCTGCAAAGCAGCGCTCGAGACCAGCGGCCGCAAACACAGCATCAGCTTCTTCCGCTGGTCGCTCGACGGGCGTACAGGTTGGGGTACCTACCAGACGGTGGTCCCGACTTGATCGAAGCGGTCGTCTGCGACTTCGGCGGAGTCCTCACCAACAGACTCTCCGATGCCTTCGCCGCTTATCGGGACGAGACCGGAATCTCATCCGAACAGCTCGGCCGTGGCATGCAGCGAGTGGCCGATCGCGACGGCGAGTATCCGCTGTTCCGGCTCGAACGTGGTGAGGTGACCGAACACGACTTCCTCGAGGACTTGGCCTGGGGGCTTGAAGAGGAACTGGGCCGCCGGCCCCACCTTCACGCGTTCCGCGAGATCTACTTCAAGGCGCTGCATCCAAATGAGGAGATGATCGGCCTGATGCGCGAGTGCAAGGCGGATGGTTATCGAATGGCGATCCTGACCAACAACGTGCGCGAATGGGAACCGCTGTGGCGTGCCAAGCTCGAGATCGACGAGATCTTCGAATTGGTCGTCGACTCAGCTTTCGTCGGCATGCGCAAGCCGGAGCCGCCAATTTACGAACTGACTCTCGAACGGCTGGGCGGGATCGCTGCCGAGAGGTGCATCTTTATCGACGACAACGAACTGAACATCGCCGCTGCACGCGAGTTGGGGATGGCGGCGGTTCGATTCCGCTCGAACGAGCAAGCGATACCGGAGGTTCGCTCACACCTAAATTAGATGCTACGCGGTGCTTTCGGACCGCGGCTTGAGCGTTGCGGAAGGCTGGTGCAGCTCGACGTCTACGTGGACCGAGCACAGGCTCTGGAAGCCGCCACCGCTGGAATCTGCCCGGGCTAAGCTTGCTCGGCAACCGCGATGGCGCCCCGCCTCTCCATGCGTCGCCGTTGGGAGCTGGCCGCCGAGGGTCTTCCTCCTTTTTTGCATATCGATCCTGCCCCCAAGAGTGCGCGGCTCGTGGTTCGGATCGAGCCCGCCAGTGTGGACGAGCCTGACCTTGCTCCGATCTTGTTGCTCGCCTGCACGGCTGTGCTCGTGGCGGTCGCCGAGGACGTGCACATGCCGGTGCCAGTCCAGAGCTGAGATTGCTCGGCCACGGAAGTCCAGGCGAGCGCGAACCCGCCTATTAGCTACCCCCGAATCCAATCCGGGCGTTCACGGGTCTGAGTATACGGCGCGGCGCCATGCGTGCCGCGGATCCGAACCACGAAGGAGAGGAACGACCCTGTCAGAGAAAAGCACTGCCATCACACGTAGCTTCAAAGAGGATCTTCTCGGCGCCGACAACACCGATCTGGCTGACGAGATCATCGCCTCCAGCCACGTGAGCCATGACCCAGCCAGCACTGACCTACCCAACGGACCCGAGGGCGTGAAGCAACTCGTGACTCTGTATCGCGCTGCGTTCCCCGATCTCCAGGTGACCGTCCACGACCAGCTGGTCGAGGGCGATAGGGTCGCGAGCCGCTGGACCGCCCGCGGCACCCATCGGGGCGACCTGATGGGCGCGCGTGGAACCGGCACGCAGGTGACGTTGACGGGGATCAGCCTCCAACGTATTACCGAAGGCAAGATCGCCGAGTCGTGGATCAACTGGGACGCAGTCGGCCTAGTCGGCGTAGTCTCCGTTGAGGCACCGGCGTAGCAAGCAGCACAGCGGCTTAGCGACCTTGGAGTTCTACCCCCCCCCCCCCCCCCCCCCCCCACACTTTGTTAAAAAAAAGAGCCCCTTCCCCTCTCGCCCCGGGGCGGCGCCCCCGCCCCCGGCGCGCGACCTCAGGGGGGGGGGAGCGGCCCCCCCCCCCCCCCCCCCCCCCCCGGCGCGGCCCCCCCCCCCCGCCCCCCCCAGCTCCACCCTC
>SDBV01000463.1_pt1 | contig 58291 bp, 58 predicted proteins | sample 2277081 | NCBI WGS metagenome assembly SDBV01 (sample SAMN10402039, study PRJNA504765) | marine sediment metagenome | isolation source: marine sediment core GS10_PC15, 223 cmbsf | place: Arctic Ocean: Southern Knipovich Ridge | collected 2010
TAAAATAGAATTGGTTTAATGGACTAATAATGAGATGAATAAAATTATAAAAACAATTAACATTTCTAGTTTCTTACTCATTAATAGTAATTGTGTTTTTAATTGGATTAAAACAATTAAGAAAATCGTTAAGACAGAAATTAATCATAGGTTCGGTAGCTCAAGGTTATAACACCAAAAAATTAAGAAACAATATAAAGCTAAACTACTGAACCTCTTCCCAAGGAGGTTCTGTCGCTTTAAATGAAATAAAATAAGATGATAGGAGAAAAGAAATTCTATTTAACTAAAAAAGGATTAGAAAAGATAAAAAAACAATACGAAGAATTGAAGAAAACTAAGTTTTCTAAAATAAGGGGAGAGGCCCCAAATATTTTGCATTCTGAAGATTTAAATCCAGAGTATCTTTCTTTTAGAGAAGACATGGGTCTTTTGGAAAGAAGAATGGCTGAATTAGAAAATGTTTTAAAAAATGTTGAACTAATAAAAATTCCACCCAAGAAAGAAAGAAATATAGTTAAATTGGGAGCAACAGTTTCTTTAGAAGAAAGAGGAGGTCAGATTAATGAATTTACAGTAGTCGGTACATTAGAGGCTAATCCTGGTCAGGGGAAAATATCTTCTGAATCACCGGTTGGAAAAGCTCTTTTAGGTCAGAAAATTGGAAGTAAGATAGTAATGAACTCTCCAGTAAGAATAGCTTATAAAATTAAAAAAGTTACATATCGCCTTGACTAATTTTCTTGTTAATAGCTTCAAGCTATGATTTAATATACTCAGGAATAATCCTGAGTATTTTTTATGAAAAATCTTTTCAACTTCATTTTAAAAGTTAATAAATTAAAGACGATTCCAAGGACTGGTTTAGTTTGGTTGGAGGTTAAGAACCCGCCAACAATTACTGATCATATTTTTCGTTCAGCGTTGACAAGTTGGTTGTTGGGAGAAAAAGATAATTTAAACACTGAAAGATTAATTAAAATTGCTTTTTCTCATGATCTTGGTGAAGTTTATTCAGGTGATATGACACCTTTCTGGAATCTTTTACCAAAAGATAAGAAAAAAAGAAAAGAAGCCCTTAAAAGATGGATTAGGCTTCCTATAAAAGAAAAAGAAAAAAGGAACAAAAAAGAGTTTGAGATAGAAAAAAAGTCTCTTCTCAAATTAATAAAACCTTTAGAAACAGAGCTGAAAGAAGAAATTTTTTCTTGTTGGCTTGATCATAAAAAAGGATGTACAGCAGCAGGAAGATTTTTTAAACAAACAGATAAAATGGATAGCATGATAGAGGCATTGGAATATTTAGACAAAAAAGAGTATTCTTTTGTAATTCCGTGGTGGGAAGAGGCGAATGAATTAATAGTTAATCCTTTGCTTAAGTTACTTTTAAAAACTATTGAAAATAAATTTTACGACACCAAAGTTAAAGTATCAAATAATCTTTATGATAAAAAGACAAAAAGGGAAATAAGAAATATTTTGGATTTTATTCTTGAAACCGGAAAATTAAAAAAGATGCCAAGAAGAATTTGGGTTTCACTAGGGGTACAAAACCCAGAAATGGTAGCTTCTCATATTTTTTCTCTTACTCTATTGGTTTGGATTCTAGGTCGAAAGAAAAAAGAGCTTAGTATGGAAAAGCTTCTTAAAATGGCTCTTTGTCACGAATTGTCCGCGGTCTATACCGGTGATTTGATTACTCCATATAGCAGGGTTTTACCCAAAACAAAAAAAGAAATAAAAAAAGTTTTTGAGAAATGGCCTCGTCTTTTCCAAAAAGAAAAACAAAAGAAGTTTAAGCAAGACTATAAGAAAGAAAGAAATGCTTTTCAAAAACTTACTCAAAAATTACCAACTTCTTTAAAGAAGGAAATGATTCAACTTTTTGATGAATATAAAACTTTAAGCAGTCCTGAAGCTCGGTTTCTCAATCAACTCAACGTATTAGTGGTTTTACTTGAGGGTATTCAATATAAAAAAGAAGACCCAAGCATATCAATTGATTGGCTCTGGGAATGGACTTATGAAAAGTGCGATAATTCGTTATGTTTAGATTTTATAGAGGAGTTAAAGAAAAGGTTTTACTAAAAGAATTTTATTTATAAAAAGGTCGGAGAATTTAAAATTTTATTTTTAAAAAATGAAAAAAATAGTTTTAGGAATTTTAATTGGAGTAGTTGTAGCTGTTTTGGGAGTGAGTGCAGTATTGGCATTGCCATCAAACAAGGGAATTGATAAAGCACCACCAGAATTTGTTGCAGAATTACCAGAGAGCAAACTAACAAAAATAGTTTTTATCAGATACGCACCAGGGTTTCAAAAAGATAAGTCATGCAATGATAATGGAATCTGCGATCCAGACGAAAAAGGATGGTGTTCCGATTGTAAAAACGGGGGAAAGGAAGAACCAGAACCAGAGACCACCTGTTACGGTTTCTTGGCAGGCTCAAAGCCAAAATGGAACTGGGTAGAAGACTTTGTCTACAATGATGAAGATCTGGCAATACCATCTTTTAATGCCGTAACTACCTGGGAAAATTCTGTTTCAGGCGGCGATATCTTTGGAGCTGGAACAGACGTGGCCGGATATAATTGGGGAGTATATGACTATATCAACTCAATATCTTTTGGAGATTATCCAGAGTCAAATGTAATAGCAGTAACCGCAATTTGGTTCAGAGGAAAGAATATCTATGAATATGACATAATGTTTGATACAGATTATTTTCCAGGCGATACTGATTTGAATACAGTAGTATTACATGAATTTGGTCACGGAGCAGGACTGGATGATTTATATGATGAAGCTTGTGTGTCAGAAGTAATGTACGGAATTTATGATGGAGTAGACTTAGGTTTAGGATCAGGTGACACAGTAGGCATTCAGACATTATACGGAATGTAACTATTATAGTAATAATTTAGATTTTAAACGATAATAAAATCCGCTTGATTTTAGCGGGTTTTATTTTTAGGTAAAAGAAGATATAATATTAAATATGAGTTTGAGAAATATTTTACCTTTTTTATTATCTGTTTTTGTTGGGATACTTCTCTTTGCCTGGGTTTATAGCATTGTGGGCTGGGAAGAGATAAAAAGTGTTTTTATAACCTTTAATATAAATCACGGATTAATAATTTTTGGTTTAACATTATTGATAGCTTTAATGGGAAGCTGGAGATGGCAAGAAATATTAAAAGGAGAGAATGTTAAACTCTCTTTTTTTGATGTTTTTTATCCTTATTTAGCTGGTTTTTCAATAATATTTTTAGCTCCAATTTTAGTTTTAGCTGGAGAAATTTTAAGAGCAGTTATTCTAAAGGAAAAAAATTTAGTTTCCTGGTCAAAAAGCACAGTATCAATAATAATAGACAGAGTTTTAGAATGGACCACTAATTTGATCGTTATTTTTTTGGGAGTTTTATTCTTTCTTTTTAAGGTAGGACTTCCCCCTCAAAACCTTAGTTTAACTTTTGGTGCAGTATTATTCGTTTTTGTGGGAATATTTATTTTCTTTTATATAAAAGCTCTTAAAAAAGAAAGCATTGTAAAGATTTTTAGCAAAGCATTTAATCAGAACTTTGATGGAAAGCCAGAAGAAATTGAAAAGAGAATTTTTCATTTTTTCAGAATAAAAAATAAATTAATGTGGCAAATGTTTTTCTTGTCTTTTGTAAGAGCACTAGTAATGTATATTAGGGTTTGGCTTTTGATAATATTTTTAGGAACAAAAATTGCTTTACTTCCAGTATTGTCTGTTTTGAGTTTTAGTCTTTTAGCAGTAACAATACCAATACCAGCTGCTCTGGGAAGTCATGAAGCAATTCAGGTTTTTGCTTTCAATTCTTTTGGCTTGAATATTTCTTCAGCCACTGCTTTTACTCTTATAATTAGAGCTTCAGAAACAATTTTAGCTTTAATTGGTTTAATAATTCTTTTTAAATTATGGGGCTTTTTGTTTAAAAACAATTTCTTAAGCAAGATTGAAAAATTAACAAAGAAGTAAAATGTTGAATTACGAGATCGCAAAAATATTTTATGAAATTGCTGATTTTTTAGAAATGGAAGACGTTGAATTTAAACCCTCGGCTTACAGAAAGGTAGCTCTTGCTTTAGAGGTTCTTGAAAAAGATATTGCAGATATCTATATTGATGGTGGTAAGAAAGCATTAGACAAAGAAGTACCTGGGGTTGGGGAAAGCATTGCTAAGAAAATAGAAGAATATTTAAAAACAGGTAAGATTAAGTATTTTGAAAAACTGAAAAAAAAGACACCCATAGATATGGAAAAACTAAATGCTATTGAGGGATTGGGCCCCAAAAGAATTAAAGCTCTTTATCAAGAATTGAATGTTGAAAATTTAAGAGACCTAGAAAGAGTGGCTAAAGCTGGAAAGATTGCTCCTTTGTTCGGTTTTGGCTCTAAAACAGAAAAGAATATTTTACAAGGATTAAAGTTTTTAAAGAAAAGCAAAGGCAGATTTTTATTAGGAGAGATTTTACCAAAAGTTAAACAAATTGAGCAAGCTTTTAAAAATCTTAAACAGGTGCAAGAGATTAGCGTTGCTGGCTCTATTCGTCGCGGTAAAGAAACTATTGGAGATATTGACTTATTAATAACAACTAAAGAACCTGCTAAGGTAATGGATTTCTTTGTTTCTTTGCCAGGGGTTGTTAAGATTTGGGCAAAAGGACGAACTAAATCATCAATAAGACTTAAGCAGGGACTTGATGTAGATTTAAGAATTGTAGCTCAAAAAAGCTATGGTTCTGCTTTACAATATTTTACTGGGTCTAAAGAACACAATATTGCTACAAGAAAAATTGCTATGAATAAAGGATTGAAACTTAATGAATATGGACTTTTTAAGAAAAGAAAAAGAATTGCTGGAAGTAATGAAAAAGAGCTTTATAAAGCTATTGGTCTTGATTGGATACCTCCTGAATTAAGAGAAGATAGAGGAGAGATAGAAACTGCTTTAGATGGAAAGTTGCCACAGCTTATTGAGCGAAAAGACATTAAAGGAGATTTACACTGTCATTCAAACTGGAATGGGGGATATGACACAATTTTGGAAATGGCTAAAAAAGCAATGGAAATGGGATATCAATATTTAGGAATTTCAGATCACACTAAATTTTTAAGAATTGAGAATGGTTTAGACGAAAAACAACTGATTAAACAGGGAGAGGAAATTGATGGATTGAATAAAAGATTTAAGAAACAAGGCATTAATTTTCAGATTTTGAAAGGAGTTGAGGTTAATATTTTAAAAAATGGTTTACTTGATATTAAAGACGAGACGCTTTCAAAATTAGATTATGTCATAGCTGGTGTTCACTCTAACATGAAAATGAGCAAGATAGACATGACAAAGCGGATTATCAGAGCAATGAAAAATCCTTATGTTAAAATTCTATCTCATCCTACGGGCAGGATTCTTAAAAGAAGAGACGAATATCAGATTGATTTCCAGAAAATATTAAAAGCAGCTAAAGAATTTAAAGTAGCTTTAGAAATTAATTCTTTTCCTTTAAGATTAGACTTAAATGATAGAAATATTAGGAAAGCAAAAGAATTTGGTGTCAAAATGGCAATTAATAGCGATGCTCATCAAAAAAAACAACTTTCTCTCATTGAGTTTGGCGTTATTCAGGCTAGGCGTGGATGGGCTGAAAAGCAAGACATTATTAATACTTTGTCTAAAGAGAAATTATTAAGTTTTTTTAAATAATCCATGAAATTTAAAGAAAAAGTATTGGAAGTTGTTAGTAAGATTCCAAGAGGTAAAACTATGAGTTATGCTGAGGTGGCTAAAGCTGCAGGTAGTCCTAAGGCATACAGAGCAGTGGGCAACATTATGCACAATAATCCTGATCCTAAAAAAGTTCCCTGTCACAGAGTTATTAAGTCTGATGGCACTATTGGAGGATATGCTGGTGGAACTAAAAAGAAGATTGCTTTACTTAAAAAAGAAGGCGTCATAAAAGCATCAAAAAATCATCTCGCGAGATGATTTTTTGAAATAATGTGTTTTTTACTTGAAAAATAATATTATTTTACTTTTTCTATAATCTTTTCAAAGATTTTAGGATGGTTTCGAGCAAAATCAGACAATACTTTTCTATCTAATTCAATTTTGTTTTGTTTTAAGCCGTGAATGAATTTATTATAAGCAATACCATGACTTCTTGAAGCAGCATTAATCTGAGTTTGCCAAAGTCGGCGAAAAACCCTTTTCTTTTTCTTTCTATCTCTGAACATATTTGTCCAGGCATGAAGAAGAGCTTCTTTAGCAGCTCGATATTTGGATTTTCTTCCCCAACGAAAACCCTTGGTATGTTTCAATAGACTTTTCCTTCTTTTCCTGGCAGTTTGTCCTCTCTTAACTCTAACCATATTAGTATTTTAAGAGTTTTTTAATTTTTTTAGCTTCAGGCTTTGAAACCAAAACCCACTTCCTATTTTTCCTTTTTTTATTACCTGATTTTTTTGCCAAATTATGATTAAGACCAACCGCTCTTCTTAGAATTTTACCGGTTTTAGTAAACTTAAAACGCTTGGCAATTGATTTTCTTGTTTTAGCCATATTACTTTTTAGTAATTATCATTGTTAAATTTCTTCCTCTTTTTTGGATATTTCTTTCAACTTTGATGGGAATTTTTTCATTTAAGACTTGAGTAAACTGATTTATTTTTTCTTCGGCAATATTCTGAAGCGCCCTTTGTCTTCCTCTTAAAATTATGTCTACTCTGATTTTGTCCCCTCTTTTTAAAAACTTTTCTGCTTGTCGAACCCTTATTTCTAAATCGTGAAGGGAAATGTTAAAACTTAGTCTTATTCCTTTTAATTCTCCTGTTTTTTTTACCTTAGATTGTCTTTTTTTCTTTTCTTCATTATAAAGATATTTTCCGTAATCAGTTATTCTACAGACAGGGGGTCGCACTTTTTCAGTAACTTGGACTAAATCTAAATTGCGCTCTCGAGCGATTCGGAGCGCCTCTTTTAAATTCATAACTCCTAACTGTTTCCCAGTTTCGTCTACCAGTCTTACCTCTAAAGCCATTATTCGATTATTAGCTAATGGTTTTCTAATATTATTTATTTTATATTATTTTTTTGTGGAGATGGCGAGGGCGAACTCGCGTCCAAATCTTTTATCAAAATAATTCTACAGATATGTCTTGTTTATTTTGAATGTTAGATTGAAACAAGAAAAATTCTAACAAGTTCATCTCTTTTTTTCAATAGATAGCCGAGATAAGAAATCTATCAATCTCGATTATATAACACCTAGAATAGTCTATCGAGAATCAACTACTTAGATGCCTTCTTAAGCGTAAGCTAAAGCAGGTTGTTTAAATAAGTTTGCACTTATTGTTTTTCTAAAAGTTTAACGAGATTCTAGAATGCTCGATCTGCATAAATTGATAAAAAGTTTTGTCGAAACATTCATCCCCATTAAAACTTTTTTCTCAAAGCTCTTTCAATTGTTCTTTCTACGTCTTTCTTTTTAATTTTTTCTCTTTTATCAACCTTTTTTAAAACCTTAGCTATCCCAAATTCAATTTTTATTATACCTTTTTTAGCATAAACTTTCAAGGGTATCAAGGTTAATCCTTTTTGTTGTGTTTTTCCTATTAATTGTTTGATTTCAGATTTTTTTAATAGCAACTTTTTTGATCTTTCTGAATTATAGTCTTTAGGAGCATTTTTGGGCTGATATGCCGGAACATTGCATCCGATTAAGTAAATTTCTTCATTTTTAACCACAACATAAGAGCCAGTAAGGTTTATTCTGCCTAATTTTATTGATTTTACCTCTTGTCCAATTAAAGAAATGCCTGCTTCAATCTTTTCCAGGATTTTATATTTGAAATAAGCCTTTTTGTTTTCGGCAAATATTCTCATAGTTTTATTTTAACACAGCTAAGATCAAAGCGGCTACTAGTTCATATTCTTAAAGGCTGCTAAGCAAAAGAAAAGATTTAATGCTGAGGCACTAAAAAAGAGTGGCAGAAAGCCAAAAGAAGTAATAACAAAACCAGCAATAGCTTGGGTTATTGCCATTCCTACGTGTGTTCCTATCATTAAGATACTTATGTCTCCGGCTATGGAGTTGTGATTGATAACCTCAATAAAGATTGTTTCGCGTCCTACATCAGAAATACCACTAACAATACCCAATAAAATCATTAATATTGGCAGAGAGATTTGATTCATAAAAGGTAATAAAATTAAAAACAAGGAATAGAAAAGACCTCCTATTAACATTTTATACTTACCTTTACCAATAGAACGAAGAGCATAAACGCAAATGCCACCGAAAAGGATTCTGGCACCTAAGATTAATCCAATGTTTTGTGTCATAATGCCTGCTCCTTTTAGAAATAAAGGAAAAACATAGCTTCCAACCAGTCCGAAATAAAGTCCTGATACAAAGAAAAGAGTAAAAAATGTTTTGAATTTTTTGGTTTTGTTTCTAAAACTAAGAGATTCTAAGATTGCCAAAATGCTTATTTTTCTTTTTTCTTTATCTATTAATTTTTTAACATTCGGGAAAATCAAAAAAGATAAGCCCATTAATAAATATAAAGTTTTATCATAAAAAAACTTTGTTAATAAAAATCCGGCCAAAAGCGTACCTATAGCATTAAAAATAGAACCTATGCCCCTCATTTTTACTAATGTTTTTTCGCCTTCCTGGCTGTGATCAAGAAAATAGGCGCGGTTAACAGACCAAAGAGAAGCATTTCTAACTCCTTCACTTATTTTTCCAAGTAAAAAACCAAAAGGAGATTTTGAGAAATAATATACTGTCAGATGGACTAAGTTCATAATTCCACAAAGCCAATAGAATTTTTTTCTACCTATATAGTCTGAAACTGTTGCAAAAACAACCCTGTTTGTTTGGCTTACCAATGGAAGAATAGCAAAAATCAATCCCATTGATTTAATTGAGATTTTCCTTTCAAGCATTAATAAAGGTAAAAGAATATAGGTTACACCGCTGATAAAAGCATTTAATGATTGAATTATAAAAGCATTTTTTATTCCAGTTTTGGTTTTCATATATGTTTCACTATACTCTAAATTGCGATATACTAAAAGTGATGATACAAGAAAAAATAGCAAAATTAATCCAAAAGTCAATAAAAGTTGCTCAAAAAAATGGAGCTTTTCCTGAAATTATTGTTGAACATCCTAAAGAAATGTTTCACGGTGATTATGCTACAAGTGTTGCTTTGGTGATTGGTAGGAGTTTGAAAAAAAATCCAATGGAAATAGCCGAGACTATTAAGTCTCAGATTTTAGATTTAGAACCTGATTTTTTTGAAAAAGTTGAAGTTGTAAAACCAGGATTTATTAATTTTTTTCTTTCTCAACAATCTCTTATTAACTCTTTAAACAATATTTTAAAAGAAAAAGAAAAATATGGTTCAGCTAAAACAAACAAGACAGTTGTTATTGATTATTCTGCCCCCAACATTGCTAAACCGTTTGGAATTGGGCATTTAAGATCAACTATTATTGGTCAATCTATCTATAATATTTACCAGTTTTTAGGTTGGAAGTGTATTGGTGATAATCATTTGGGAGATTGGGGAACTCAGTTTGGCAAAATGATAGTAGCTATTAAAAAGTGGGCTAATAAAGAAAAATTAAAAGATTTATCAATTACTGATTTAGAAAAGCTTTATATTAGATTTCATCAAGAAATAGAGTCTAATCCTGATTTAGAAGAAGAGGCAAGAGCTTGGTTTAAAAAATTGGAAGATAACAATAAGGAGGCAAAAGAGATTTGGCAGACATGTGTTGATATTAGCTTAAAAGAATTTAATAAAGTTTATGATTTATTGGGAATAAAAATTGATTATGTTTTAGGCGAAAGCTTTTATCAGGGAAAAATGATGTCAATTATTAAAGAGGCAAATAAGAAAAAAATTGTTATCAAAAGCCAGGGAGCTTTAATTATTAAATATCCTGGAGACAAACTGCCTCCAGCAATTATTCTTAAGTCTGATGGCGCCACAAATTATTTTACAAGAGATTTAGCAACAGTTCAGTATCGTTTGAAAACCTGGAAGCCAGATTTAATAATTTATGAAGTTGGAGTTGAGCAATCTCTTCATTTCAAGCAATTGTTCTGGGCAACAGAGCTTTTGGGTTGGGCAAAAAGAAACAAGTTTTTTCATATGGCTCATGGTCTTTATAGAAGTAAACAGGGCAAACTTTCAACAAGAAAAGGTAAAATAATTCATTTAGAAATTGTTTTACAAGAAGCAATTGATAGAGCAAAAAAGATTATTGAGCAATCAGAAACAAGCAAGGATTTATCAAATAAAGAAAAAGAAAAAATAGCTCAAACTGTTGGTATTGGAGCTGTTAAATATAATGATTTATCCCAACATTACACTAAGAATATTGTGTTTAGTTGGGATAAGATTCTCAATTTAAAAGGAAACTCGGGTCCATATTTACAATATACTATTGCTCGGTGCAAGAGCGTATTGAGAAAGTCTAAGACTAAAATCAATTTTAAACAGATAGATAATATAAATTCAGAAGAAAAAGATATTTTAAGAACAATTTATAGATTCCCAGAAATAGTTCAAGAAGCTGCTGATAAGTTTTCTCCTAATTTAATTTGTAATTTTGCTTTTGATTTGGCTCAAAAATACAATCTTTTTTATCAAAAGCATACAATTATTAAAGCCAAGACTGATAATTTAAAAATGTTTAGATTGGGTTTAACCACTGTTGTTGCTCAAATATTAAAAAACTCTCTTTCTCTTTTGGGAATTTCTGCTCCCGAAAAAATGTAAAAAAAGAAAGGATAAGAATACTTATTTTTTTAAGCTTTCTTATCCTTTTGTTTTCGTTCTTTTTTCTTTCGTTTTCTTTTTCGTTTTTCCCTACCCTTTCCCACCGTTACACCTCTTTTAAGTCTGTTCCATGCTTTCCTTTTTATCATTTATTTCTTATTTGTCAACATTCATTTAAGTAGTTTTTTATTTTTATATAATTTGGTGGGCTTTTTTTGTTTCAAAACAATATTTTAATTGAAAAAATGGAGTGAAAATGGTAATTTGAACTTATGAAAGAACTTAAAAACAAGTATTTTTTATTAAGACACGGTCAGACTACTCATCAGATTGAGGATCCCAAAACTATATACTTTTGGCCAGACGGAAATCCTCCCTATTCTTTAACTGAATTAGGTAAAAACCAAATCCGAGAGAAAGCCCTTCAACTAAAAGACAAAAATATTGACTTAATCTTTTCCTCAGACATTTTAAGGACAAAACAAACAGCTGAAATTGTTGCCCAAGAATTGGGTTTAGAGCCAAATTTTGATCAAAGATTAAGAGATACAAATTGGGGAGTTTTTCAGGGAAAATCAATGGGACAAGCTTGGGCTTTTTATAATCATAATATGGAAAAAAAGTTTACAATCACTCCTCCTGAGGGTGAAAGCTGGTATGATGTTAAAACAAGAGTAATTGACTTATTAAAAGAAATAGAAGAAAAATATAGTCAAAAAAACATTTTGATTGTTAGTCATGGTGATCCTTTATGGCTTTTGGAAGATTGGATAAACGGATTAAATCAAGAACAATCCTTAAAACGAAGAAAAAACGGTGTTCCCATGAAAATGGGAGATTTAAAAGAAATAAATTGATATGGATTTTGTTCAAAACGAACATAAAATTCTAAAATTTTGGGAAGATAATAATATTTTTAAGAAATACCAGAAAAAAAACCATGGAAAAAAAAGATGGTCTTTTTTAGATGGCCCTATTACTGCTAATAATCCAATGGGTGTTCATCATGCTTGGGGCAGAACGTATAAAGATCTTTTTCAAAGATATAAAGTAATGAGGGGTTATGATCAAAGATTTCAAAATGGTTTTGATTGTCAGGGCCTTTGGGTAGAAGTAGAAGTAGAAAAAGAAATGGGCTTTAAGTCTAAAAAAGACATTGAAAAATTTGGTATTGAAAAATTTGTTAAGGCTTGTAAAGCCAGGGTAATAAAATATTCTAAGATTCAAACCCAGCAATCAATTCGTTTAGGCCAATGGATGGATTGGGACAATTCCTATTTTACAATGTCAGATGAGAACAATTACACTATTTGGAGTTTTTTAAAAAAATGTCACGAAAAGGACTGGTTGTATAAAGGTAAAGATGTTGTGCCTTGGTGTCCACGTTGTGGCACAGCTATTTCTCAACATGAGATTTTGTCTGAAGAATATAAAGAAGTTGTTCATAAATCAATTTTCCTAAAATTTAAAGTTGTAAATAAACAAAACACTTACTTTTTGGTTTGGACAACTACTCCCTGGACATTGCCGAGTAATGTTGCTTTAGCTGTTAATCCAGAATTAGATTATGTTGAGATTAAAAAAGGAAATGAAATATTTATTCTGGTTAAAGAAAAAGCTGATTTAATTCCAGAGGGCAAGGTGGTTAAAACTTTTAAAGGCAAACAATTAGAGGGCGTAAAATATGAAGGCATATTTGATGAGCTTCCTATTGTTGAGCAATCTTTAGAAAATAACGGGCATAAAGTTATTTTATGGGATGAGGTTTCTTTTGAAGAAGGAACAGGAATAGTTCATATAGCTCCTGGTTGTGGACAAGAGGACTTTCGGTTGAGCAAAGACTTTAGTCTTCCAGTTATTGATCCAACAAACGAAGAAAGCAAGTATTTACAAGGATTTGATTTTCTAACTAATAAATCAGTAGCTGAAAACGAAACCAGAGATTTAATCTTTGAAAATCTGAAAGAAAAAGGAAAGGTTTTTAAGATAGAAAATTATACACACAGATATCCCATTTGCTGGCGATGTAAATCAGAATTAATCTTTCGCTTAGTAGATGAATGGTATATTTCAATGGATGCCTTAAGAGAGCCATTGAAGAAGACAGTAGAAAAAATAGAGTGGATTCCTGGTTTTGGCAAAGAAAGAGAAATAGATTGGCTTAATAATATGCACGATTGGATGATTTCTAAAAAAAGATATTGGGGTTTAGCTCTTCCAATTTTTGAGTGCGAATGCGGTCATTTTGAAGTTATTGGTTCAAAACAAGAATTAAAAGAAAAAGCAGTATCTGGTTGGGAAAAATTTGAAGACCATTCTCCTCATCGTCCCTGGATAGATGAAGTTAAAATTAAATGTTCAAAATGCGGCAAACAAATTTCCAGAATATTAGATGTTGGTACTCCTTGGCTGGATGCAGGAATTGTTTCTTTTTCTACTCTTAAATATTCTTCAGACAAAAAATATTGGAAAAAATGGTTTCCAGCTGATTTTATTTGCGAATCTTTTCCTGGCCAATTTAAAAATTGGTTTTACTCACTTATTGTTATGAGTGAGGTGATGAATAACAGCGCACCTGTTAAAACAATTTTTGGCCATGCTACTGTTAAAGATGAAAAAGGAGAAGAAATGCATAAATCTAAAGGTAATACCATTTGGTTTGATGACGGAGTAGAAAAGATGGGAGCTGATCCTATGAGATGGCTTTATTCTAGACAAAATATTATTCATGATTTGAGATTTGGCTATAATACGGTTGATGAAGCTAAAAAGAAACTATTAACTCTTTGGAATAGTTTTTATTTCTTTAAAACATATGTTGAAAAAATCCCAGATTTCAAATCCAAGATTCCCAATTCTAAGAATATTTTGGATCAATGGATTATTTCTAAGTTTAACAATCTAATTGAAAAAGCAACCCAAGATTTAGATCAATTTAAAACTAGTCAAGCTGTTTTGGCCATGGAAAACTTTTTTATTAATGATTTGTCTCTTTGGTATATTCGCAGGTCTAGGGCGCGATTACAAAAACCAAAAGATGAAACAGAAAAAAAAGAAGCCACAGAAGTTTTGTATTATATTCTTTTGAATTTAACAAAATTAATAGCACCAATAATTCCATTCTTGGCTGAAGAAATTTATCTTTCTTTGAAAAAGAAAGATATGCCAGAGTCTGTGCATTTATCTGACTGGCCTAAAACAGATAAAAGAAAGATTAAACCTGACTTAGAAAAGAAAATGGATTTGATCAGAGAAATTGTTTCTTTGGCTTTAGCAAAAAGAAAGGAATTAAGTATTAAAGTAAGACAACCTCTTGCTTTGCTTAAGATTAAATCTGAGAGTTCAAAGATTAAAAATAATCAATTATTAGATTTAATTAAACAAGAAATAAACGTAAAGAAGATAATTTACGATTCTAAAATCAAAGAACAAATAGAGCTTGATATAAAGCTTACTCCTGAGCTTGAAGACGAAGGAAAACTAAGAGAGATATTGCGTCAAATTCAAAATATAAGAAAAGAATTAGGATTGAAGCCGGCCCATAGAATATTTATTGGCTATGAAGCTAGCGGTAGAATAAAAAAGGTTTTAGCCCGCGAAGAATCTCGGGCTCAGATTCTTAATGAAACTAAAGCAGACAAGATTAAATATGGCAGGTCTTCTAATATTGATAAAGAAAAAGAATTGAAAATTGGTCAAGATAATTTATGGATAGGAATTAAAAAAATTAAATGAAATGGTTGTTCATTACCGTACTCAAGGATTTATTCTCAAGCAGGACAATTTTAAAGAAGCAGATCAGTTATTTACAATTTACACTAAGGACTTTGGTAAATTAAAGATTTTAGGTCGGGCCATAAGAAAGATAAAAGCCAAATTAAGAGGAAATACTGAATTGTTCTCCTTTTTGGAATTAGAATTTATTCAAGGTAAAGGCTATAAAACACTGACTAATGCTATTGTCATTGATAAATTTTCCGAGATTCACCAAGATTTAGAAAAATTAAAAACTGTTTATCAGATTGCTGATATTTTAGACGGTTTGATCAAGGGAGAGGAAGCAGATGAAAAGATTTGGAAATTATTAAGCGAAACATTTGAAAAATTAAATGATTTACCATTTATCATTTACCATTTACCGTTAATATATTATTACTTTTTCTGGAATCTTGTTTCTGTCTTGGGCTATCATCCTCAAGTAGATAATTGTGTCCTGTGTGAGAAAAAGCTAAAGCCCCAAAAATTAAGTTTTATCCCAGAACAAGGAGGAATAATTTGTTCTAATTGTTTAAAAGACAAAAAAGAAACCATAGATATTAGCCCAGAAACAATTAAGGTGTTAAGATTAATTTTGAACAAAGATTGGTTGATTATCAGAAAATTAAAAAAGATTAGTGAATCTAATTTAAATAATTTAGAAAATATCTCTGATAATTTCCTTAATTTTATTCTTAGTCAAATTAATTAATTCAAATGAAAAAAGGTTTTATTATTTTTTTAATGATTCTTTTGGTAGCAGTCGCTATTTACTATTGGAATTCTAACTCTTATTCAAGAGAAACCTTGAAATTAGAGATTTTAGGGCCAGAAACAATAGAAATTGCTGAGAATTTTGAATATCTTGTTAAATACAAAAACAATGGAAAAGTCAGATTAGAAGAGCCAAGAATAATTTTTGAATATCCTGATTATTCAATTGTTGAAGAAAATCTTTTGAGAAAGGAAATAGAATTAGAAGATATTTATCCGGGAGAAGAAAAAACATATCCCTTCAAAGCTCGACTTATAGGAAAAGAAGGAGAGACCAAAACAGCTAAAGTTTCTTTAAGTTATAGTCCTAAAAACCTTAAAGCACGCTTTGAATCAAAAACTACTCTTACCACTGTAATTAAGAGTATTCCATTAACTTTTAGATTTGATTTACCTTCTGAGGTTGAATCAGGAAAGGATTTAACCTTTTCTTTAAATTATTTTTCAAACATTAACTATCCTCTTTCTGGCTTAAGAATAAAAGTAGAATATCCTTCAGATTTTGAGTTTGTTCAATCCACTCCCCAATCTTTAGAAGAAGTTGAATGGGAAATTCCTCCTATGAATAAGGCTGAAGGTGGAAGAATTGAAATCACTGGTAAGATTAGGGGTAGTGTTGGAGACCATGAGATTTTCAAAGCTGAATTTGGCACATGGCAAGATGGTGAGTTTGTTTTACTAAAAGAAATTTTAAAAACAGTAAAAATTATTAAGCCAGCTCTTTATATTAGTTATGAGATAAACGGCAGCCCAGAATATGTTGCCAGTCCAGGCGATTTGCTTCATTATCAGATTTCTTTTAAAAACATAGGTGAAACCCCTTTGACTGATTTATCTCTTTTGATTACTTTAACTGGAGATAGTCTTGATTTAACTAGTCTTAAGGCTCCTCGTGGAGATTTTGAACAAGGAGATAATTCAATTTTGTGGGATTGGAAAAGATTAGGAGAACTTCAGTTCTTAGATGTTAGAGAACGAGGAGAAGTGGAGTTTTGGGTCAAATTAAAAAAGAGCTGGGAAATTACTTCTTCTGAAGGAGAAGAAGTAATTAAAACCAATATTTATTTAAGTCAGGCTAGAGAAGAATTTGAAACTAAAGTGAATTCAAAAATGGATATTGTTCAAAAGGGTTATTTTGAAGATGAGATTTTTGGTAACTCTGGTTCTGTTCCTCCCAGGGTTGGTGACACAACAACCTATACTATAATGTGGCAAGTTAAAAATTTCTACAACAATGTTAATAGCGTAACAGTGAAAGCAAAATTATCAAAAAATGTAAAATTAACTGGTGAAATTTTTCCGGAGGAAGAAGAATCAAAGTTTACTTTTGATTCTGGATCCCGAGAAATTATTTGGAGAATAGGTGATCTTCAAGTTGGAAAAGGAGTGTTAAATTCTGCTCCCAACATAGCTTTTCAAGTAGCTTTTAGCCCTGATTCTTCTCAAACAGGACAAACCCCGGATATTATAGGACAAGCAGAAATTATTGGTCAAGATGATTGGACAAAAGAAATTTTAACATTTTCTACTAACAGTATAGACACAAGCTTACCAGACGATTTAACTGTTGAAAATGGTGTTGTCCAGTAATTTTTCTTTTAAAAGAATGAGATAGGATAAAAATATATGATCAAGGATAAAATTTCAAAAATCGTATCACTTTGTAAAAGGCGAGGATTTATTTTTCCTTCTTCTGAGATTTATGGCGGCTTTGGTTCAAGCTATGATTTTGGTCCTCTTGGAGTGGAAATGAAAAGAAATTTAAAACAAGCTTGGTGGGAAGAAATGATTAATAATCATGATAATATTGTTGGTTTAGATGCTGCTATTTTAATGAATCCCAAGGTTTGGGAAGCATCTGGCCATTTGTCCGGGTTTAGTGATGAATTAGTAGAATGCAAAGAATGCAAAAAAAGATTTAAGCAAGAAGAAATTAAAGACAATAAATGTCCTGAGTGTGGTGGTAAACTTTTTAAACCAAGAAAGTTTAATTTAATGATGAAAACTTTTGTTGGTGCAGTAGAGGACAAAGCTTCCATAGCTTATTTAAGAGCTGAAACATGTCAGGGTATTTATATGAATTTTGAAAATGTTTTAAATTCAATGAGATTAAAGATTCCTTTTGGAATTGCTCAAATTGGTAAGGCTTTCCGCAACGAAGTCAATCCTAAGAACTTTATTTTTAGAACTCGTGAGTTTGAACAAATGGAAATGCAATGGTTTTGTCATCCTAAAGATGCTAATAAGTGGTTTAATTTTTGGAAGAAAGAAAGAATTAATTGGTATTTGAAATTAGGAATTAAGAAAAAAGACTTAAGGGCTGTAGAGATTTCAGCTAAACAACGAGCTCATTATGCTCAAAAGCAAGTGGACATTGAATATAGGTTTCCTTTTGGTTGGGGAGAGATTGAGGGAATTCACAATCGAGGAGATTGGGACTTATCAAATCATGCTAAACATTCTGGGAAAGACCTAACATATTTTGATGAAGAGAAAAAGGAGAAATATATTCCGCACATTATTGAAACCTCAATTGGAGTAGAGAGATCTCTTTTTGCTTTTTTAGTTAATGCTTATGAGGAAGTAAAAGGCGGGAGAACTAAAACAACTAAAGCAGTAAAAGATACAGAAATTGTTTTAAAGATTGACAAAAAATTAGCTCCAATTAAGGTAGCTGTTTTGCCCCTAGTTAAGAACAACCCAAAAATAGTTAAAAAAGCTAAAGAAATTTACAAAACACTAAAACCACACTTTGTTTGTTTGTATGACCAGGTTGGTTCTATTGGAAGAAGGTATAGAAGGCAAGATGAGGTTGGCACGATTTACTGTTTGACCTGTGACTTTGAAACTTTAAAACAAAACGATGTAACTATCAGGGATCGCGATACAATGAAACAAAAAAGAGTGAAAATTAAAGATTTAGTCAAAGTTCTAAAAGAAAAACTGGAAAATTAAAAATGTATCAAAAAAGGATTTTTAAAAATGGCTTAAGAGTTATTACTGTTCCGATGAAAGGCACCCAAGCAGTGACTATTTTGGTTTTGATAAAAGTGGGTTCAAAAAATGAAACCAGAGAAATAAATGGAGTTTCTCATTTTTTAGAACACATGTTTTTTAAGGGAACTAAAAAAAGACCAAATACATTGTCTTTGATAGAACCCTTAGATAGGGTGGGAGGAATGTACAATGCTTTTACTGATAAAGAACAAACTGGTTATTGGGCTAAGGTAGATTCTAATCATTTAGATTTAGCTTTGGATTGGGTTTCAGATATATATTTGAATTCAAAGCTTGAAGAAAAGGAGGTTCAAAGAGAAAAAGGGGTTATTTTGCAGGAATTAAAAATGTATTTAGATGCTCCAATGATTTATGTTAAAGATCTTTGGGAAAAATTGCTTTATGGTCATCAGCCAGCTGGTTGGCCAATAATTGGAGAAAAGGAAAATATCGCAGGTTTTAAAAGAATAGACTTGTTGAATTACAGAAAAAAGAATTATTTAGCTTCAAATACAGTAATTTGTATTGCAGGAAATATAGGTTCTGAAGCAACAGAAAAAAAGATTGCCAAATATTTCAAAAACATAAAAATCGGAGAGGCTAAAGAAAAATTAAAAGTTATTGAACAACAAAAAAAGCCTCAAGCTTTAGTTCATTTTAAAAAAACAGACCAAACTCATATTTGTCTGGGTGTAAGAGGATATGATTTGTTTCATCCTTTGAGATATGCTCAGGCATTATTAGCCACTATTTTGGGGGGTTATATGAGTTCTCGTTTATGGATATCTATTAGAGAAAGAAAAGGTTTGGCATACTATATTAGAACCAGTTCTGAAAGTACTACTGATACAGGTTTTTTAATGACTCAAGCTGGAGTAGATCATCAAAAAGTAGAATCTGTTACAAACTTAATTTTGAAAGAGTATAAAACAGTTAAAACTAAAAAAATAACCAAATTAGAACTTCAAAAAGCTAAAGATAATATTAAGGGAAGCTTAAATTTGGCTTGAGAATCTTCTGACGCTTAAAGTGCAGTTTAGACTGGACACGACTTACTGATTGGTAAAATTGTTACTCCCAAAGAACAGATTTCAAGAATTAATAAAGTGACACTTAATGATATTTTAAAAGTTGCCAAAGATATTTTTGAACCATCAAAATTAAATTTAGCCCTAATTGGTCCATTTAGGCAAAAAACAAAATTTAATAAACTTTTAAAACTTTAATTATTATGAACCAAAAAACTCAATTATTAGATATTTCTTGGGGAACAATTTTGAAGATTGCTTTTGCTCTTTTCTGTTTTTACCTGATTTATTTAATCAGGAATATTTTAGTTTGGTCTGTTTTTGCTTTAATTATTTCAGTTTTATTTGAGCCTGCTATCAGTTTTTTAAGACGTCGAGGGTTATCCAGATTTTTAGCTGCCCTTTTTGTTTATTCAATGATTTTTGGATTTTTAGCTTTAAGTATTTATTTGTTGTTTCCAGTGCTTTTTACAGAGATAAAACAATTTTCTCAACTTTTTCCACAATATTTTGAAAGAATTTCTCCTCCCTTGCAGGGATTGGGAATTGAGGCTCTTGAAAGCATGGAAAGTTTTATTCAAGCAATTGGAGATTTTCTTGAAAAAGCTTCAACCAATATTTTAAGTGCTCTTTCAGTTATTTTTGGAGGAATTGGTTCCACTATTTTTATTGGTTCAGTTGCTTTTTTCATTTCTTTGGAAGAGGGTGGAATTGAGCGACTTTTAGCTATTTTTACTCCTCAGCAGTATGAAAATTACACGTTAGACCTTTGGGAAAGATGTCAAACTAAAACTGCTCAGTGGTTTGGAACAAGAATATTAACTGGTATTTTTGTGGCAATTTTAGTTTTTATTAGTCTTAAGATTTTTAGCGTACAATATGCTTTTACACTTTCTTTTTTAGCTGGTGTTTTAGAAATTGTTCCTATTTTAGGACCAGTGCTTTCAGCTACTATAGCTTTTATTTTGGTAGGGCTTGATTCTTGGTTAAAAGCATTTTTTGTCTTAGGAGCTTTTATCTTAATTCAACTGATAGAAGGCAATATTATAACACCAATTTTGTCTAAAAAGTTTATTGGTCTTCCTCCAGCCCTAGTTTTAATTTCTTTGGCTGTTGGCGGGAAACTTTTAGGACTTTTAGGAGCTATATTGGCAATTCCAATTACTGGTATTTTGTTTGAGTTTTGGAAAGACTTTTTAATAGCTAAAAAGCAAGAAAAATTAGTTGTAAAATAAATGTCTGATTCAAACAAAAAATTCTATATTACAACAGCGATTGATTATGTAAATGGTTTACCTCACATTGGCCATGCTTTAGAGAAAATCCAGACTGATGTTGTGGCCAGATATCATCGCTCTTTAGGCGAGAATGTTTTATTTTTGACTGGTACAGATGAAAATAGCTTAAAAAATGTTCAAGCAGCAGAAAAAGAGGGTATAACTGTTCAGGAATTAGTAGATAGAAACTCTCAAGCATTTTATGATCTAAAAGATGTTTTAAATCTTTCGTTTGATGATTTTATTAGAACGACTGAGAAAAGACACATTCAAGGGGTAGAAAAGCTTTGGAAAATATGTCAAAAAGATATTTATAAAAAAATATATGAAGGGCTTTATTGTGTTGGTTGCGAAGCTTTTTACAAAGAATCAGAATTGGTTAATGGTTTATGTCCAGAACATAAAAAAGCTCCAGAGTTGGTGAAAGAGGAGAATTACTTTTTTAAACTTTCAAAATATCAAAAACAATTAAAAGAATTGATTGAAAAAGATGAACTTAAGATAATTCCAGAAACCAGAAAAAATGAGGTTTTAAGCTTTATTAATTCTGGTTTAGAAGATATTTGTATTTCCCGTTCCAAAGAAAGAGCTCATGGATGGGGGATTTCTGTTCCTGGAGACCCCAATCAAATTGTCTGGGTTTGGTTTGATGCGCTTGCTAACTATATTACTGCTGTGGGTTATGGCTCAGATGAAAACAGATTTAAAGATTTATGGCCAGCAGATATTCATTTTATTGGAAAGGGTATTTTAAGGTTTCATGCTGTTTATTGGCCAGCTATTTTATTGTCTGCAGGTATTGCTTTGCCCAAATCAATTTTTGTTCATGGATATATTACAGTTGATGGAGGAAAGATGTCAAAAAGCATAGGCAATGTTATTAATCCTATTGAATTGGTTAAAAAGTATGGCACTGAGCCAGTAAGATATTTTCTTTTAAGAGAAATGCCGTCAACCCAAGATGGAGATTTTACTTACGAAAAGTTTGAGGATAGATATATAGCTGATCTGTCTAGGGGATTGGGCAATTTTGTTGCTCGGGTTGTTACTCTTGCAACAAAACTCAAAACTCAAAATCCCAAACTCAAAACTACAACTCAAAACTTAAAACTAAAAAAGGAAATTGAAAATGCTCAACAAGCTTGGAAAAAATCATTAGATGAACTGAAGTTTAATGAAGCATTGGTAGCTATTTGGAAACTAATTGGTTTTTGTGATAAATATATTGAACAAACTAAACCCTGGGAGAAATCAGATAAGCAAGAACAGGTGATTGATGACTTGCTTTTAGTCTTATCTCATATTGCTAAGACGTTAGAGCCGTTTTTACCAGAAACTTCAGAGAAAATCATTGAACAATTAAAAACGAAAGAACCAAAATCACTTTTTCCACAGCTATAGTTTGACATATTAGTTTTATTTGATATTCTAATAATTGCATCTATTTTTTGATTAAATGTCTAATATTCAAGAAAAGAAAAATAATATTAAAAACCTCTCAACCAAATTTATTTGGTTTGTTTATACTATTCTCAGAACAGAATCAGTTGGGAGGTTTAGTAAAAATTAGAAATTAGGACAATTAGAAATTAGAAATTTTTCAAACCTCCCGACCTAACAGGAGGTTTTATTTAATAGTTCTTTTAAAATTGAGATAAATGTTTTTGGTAGCGATTTGCTCATGAAGATTTTTTGGTGATTAGCTCACTACCAAAAACAGGTGGAAAAAATCTGAAAAAAATAGAAAAAAAGGTTACGGTAGCTATCCGAAGTATTGGACTATCGCTTACTGTATCACAAGGAAAACACAGGATACCCGTGAGTCTAGGTATAGGAAACACCAGGACAATGGGAGTGGACTGTTTGGTATTCGAATGCTCTCCAGGAGAATATGAAGTGAAGGACAATGGCCCAGGGAGAAAAGTTTATTCTGGCACACTAATCGTCGAGAAAGGCGGAAAAGTTAAAACTCGAGGCTGGCGACTAATGAATCATCCGACTATATTACAGGGAAACCCTTAAGCTTTCTCATTTTTTGTAACTCTTCATTAGACTTTGAAAATTAAAGGAGAGAAAAAAGATGGAAAAAACCGAAGGATATACTGAAGTTTGTTTCGACGACGTGGGTACAACGCCAAATAGAACGGAAAAGCGGATTGAGATATTTTTACTAAAGAATCCCTCAAAGAAGAACAGAAGAAATCCAAAAAGAAACAAGAAAAAACAAAAATCAAGTCGCGAGGAACGGAATGGAAGAACACCCTATGGGAAAGTGTATTTCAAACTGCAACCAGGACAAAGATATTGCATCGAAGAAACAATAAGGAAGAAGAGGGGGACAACTTTTTTGAACTGCGCTACTGTAACTGTTGAACAAAACGGAAACATCAGAATCGAAGGTTGGAAAGGAAATTTCTGCCCACAATTCTCATCAACAAAGGAAGTTATTAGGTAACTTCCTTCTTTTTTTGGTAAAATGATTTATATGTTAATAGATACTCACGCTCATATTAATTTCTCATCTTTTAATAAAGACAGAGAACAGGTTATCCAAAAATGCTTAGATAACAATCTTTGGATGATTAATGTGGGCACTAATTTAAAAACTTCTCAAGAAGTAATTAATATTGCCCAAAAATATCCTGAAGGTCTTTATGCCTCGGTTGGTTTGCATCCCATTAATCTAAATACAGGTTTAGTTAAAATTAAATTTGATAAAAACGAAGGAAAGTATTTAGAGCAAGATTTTGATTTTAATCAATACAAAAAATTGGCTGGGTTACCCAAGGTAGTTGCTATTGGAGAAATTGGTTTAGATTATTATTGGAAACCAAAAACCACTGGTAGAAAACAAAGGTTTTTTCAACTGCAAAAAGACTTGCTTTTAAAACAATTAGAATTAGCCAAAGAATTAAGTTTGCCTGTAATTTTTCATTGTCGGATGGCGCATGAGGATTTATTAGAAATTTTAAAATCCCAAAAAGGGATTAAAGGAGTTATCCATTGTTTTACTGGGACCTGGGAACAAGCCCAGCAGTATATGGATATGGGATTATATTTAGGTTTTAATGGAATAATTTTTAAATTAAATCTTGATGAAATAATAAAAAAAACTCCCTTAGAAAGAGTTTTGATTGAAACAGATTGTCCATATTTGTCTCCACCAGAATTTGAAGGTCAGAGAAACGAACCTGTTTATGTAAAACATATTGCCCAGAGAATAGCTGAAATCAAAGGAATTAATTTAGAAACCGTAACTAAGGTTACTACCAATAATGCTAAAACCTTATTTAATCTCAGATAAACTAAGTTTATTTCCATGTTTTTATAAAAAAAAAGCGAGAGAATAAGATTCTCTCTTTTTGAGTTTGGGTGGTTTAATGAAGAAGCTGCAGTAGCGTTTGTTCCAGTAATACAGAAAATCTGTTTGCACTAGAAGTGTGGTTAATAATGTATTTCGGAATAGTATATAGTACTTGTTCCTGATCATTTAGTTTCGTTAAGATATCAAAGATCCGTTCTGTAATTTGGTTTCTCCATTGCTTTTTCGATAATTGCAGGTGATTTTGTGATTCTTGGAATGACATTACGCATGCATTTATGGGCAAAAGTTCATCAACAATTAAGTCAAACATTTGCCAGAAGGCCTCTTTAGACAACCTTCGCTTGAGTAAGTTTTCTATCATTCTGACTTTGTAGATTTGATCTACTTCTGGATAAAAACATCCTACCGGAATAGCAATACGAATTGTATCGCCAGTTTCCGGGGGTACAATCAGAATTGAATCATCATGATCAATGGTTTTTCCGCAAACCTCTTCCCACACCTCGTTAAGGACTAAAAGTAGCTTTGTAGCTGCTTCATCGTATTCCATATTACCAAAACCTTTTTATGGTGCTGATTATTAGTTTAAAATGTTTTTTGGTTTTTGTCAATAAAAAACAGAACGAGAAAATTTCTCGTCCTCTTTTAATTTCTTGATTGATTCTTATGATTTTATTATGGTTTCCATAACTTCTTTTCCTAGAAGTGCTTGTTTAACGCGATTTTCTACTAAGCCATTAATAATGCTTACCTCGGCGCCCATTGAGGCTAATTCCAATGCCTTTTCTACTTTTAGAAACATACCACCAGTTACATCAATACCTGAGCTTCCTGAAAGCATTTTTTTAATTTCAGGATAATTTTGTGGTGTAATTTCTGGAATCATTTGAGCTGTTTTATCTTTTTTAGGATCAGCAGTAAAAACCCCATCTACTACGCCAGCCATAATAATTTTTTTGGGCTTTAATTTCTTTGTCAAAAAGACAAATAACTCCTCTGTTGAAATAATTGCGCAGCCTTGTTTTGTATCTAATCCAATATCTCCATAGACAACAGGCAGCATTTCTTTTTCTAACAACATTTCTAATGGTTTTGTATGAAACTCAACAATTCTTGAGTTTTCAGTAATACAAACAGAAGATGGTTGGACTGAAATCGCATTTTCGCCAACGTCTAAAAGAGCCCTGACAATTATTCTGTTTAATCTAGAGGCAGCATCCTGCACTTCAGCTATCCCTTTTATACTTTGTTCATTAATGATTCCTTTGGCTGTTTGATATTTTTTAGCTGGAGTATGAGGATAAGATCCGCCACCATTGCCAATGAGTAACCTAAAATCTTTTTCTTGTCTTGCTTCATATATTTCTTTAGTCAGTCGTTCTATAATGTCCTTTCTTTCAGTAAAAGGTTTGTCTTTTTGTGTAATTAAGGATCCGCCAAGTTTTAAAAAAATTAACTCCATTTATTTATTCTAATTTATTTTTCACATTTTACAAAATTAAAGCAAGGATATAAGATAAAACATATGAAATATAATCCTCAAGAGATTGAAAAAAAGTGGCAAAAGTATTGGGAAGAGAATAATTTTTATCAAGCTGAAGATTTTTCCAAGAAACCAAAACTCTATATTTTAATTGAATTTCCTTATCCTTCGGGCGTTGGACTCCATGTTGGGCATTGTCGATCTTATTCAGCAATGGATGCTATAGTTCGCAAAAAACGAATGGAAGGTTTTAATGTTTTATATCCAATTGGTTGGGATGCTTTTGGTTTGCCAACTGAAAACTATGCCATTAAAACAGGCATTCATCCTCAGGTAGCAACTGAGAAAAACGTTGCTACTTTCAAAAGACAGCTGAAAAGCTTGGGTCTTTCTTTTGATTGGAATAGAGAAATTAATACTACTGACCCCAAATATTATAAATGGACTCAGTGGATATTTTTGCAGCTTCTTAAAAAAGATTTAGCTTATCAAGCAGAAATTCCAGTTAATTGGTGTCCATCTTGTAAGATTGGTTTGGCTAACGAAGAAGTAATTGATAATAAATGTGAAAGATGTGGGGCAAAAGTTGAACAAAAAATACTAAAGCAATGGATGTTTAAAATTACAAAATATGCTGACCGATTGATTGATGATTTAGATAAAGTTGATTTTTGGGAAAAAATTAGAGCTCAACAAATAAATTGGATAGGTAGAAGCTATGGAACAAACATTGATTTTAAGCTTGAAAATTCTAAAGACAACATCAGTGTTTTTACAACCAGAACTGATACTCTTTTTGGAGTAACTGCCATGGTTTTAGCTCCTGAACATGTTTTGGTTGAAAAATTAACTACAGAAGAGAACAAGAATCAAGTTAAAAAGTATATCAAAGAGTCTAAAGAGAAAACTGAGTTTGAAAGAACAGAATTGGAAAAAGAAAAAACAGGAGTTTTTACTGGTTCTTATTGTTTAAATCCAGTTAATCAAGAAAAAATTCCTGTTTGGGTGGGGGATTATGTAGTTGGCACTTATGGTGGAGGCGCAGTCATGGTAGTGCCGGCTCATGATAAAAGAGATTATGAGTTTGCTAAAAAATATAAACTGGAAATTAAAGAAGTAATTTCTGGAGGCGATATTTCTAAACAAGCTTTTGTTGATTATGGAAAATTAGTTAATTCTGGAGAATTTAATGATTTGTCTTCTGAACAAGCAATAGAAAAGATTACTCAATGGCTAAAAAAACAAGGTTTAGGCAAAAAAACAATTCAATACAAACTTAGAGATTGGGTTTTTTCCAGACAGCATTATTGGGGAGAACCAATTCCAATTATTCATTGTAAATCCTGTGGAGTAGTTCCAGTACCAGAAAAAGATTTACCAGTTGAATTGCCTTTTGTTGAAAAATATCAACCAACTGATACAGGTGAATCTCCTTTAGCCAGAATTTCAGAATGGGTTAATGTAAAGTGTCCCAAGTGTGGGAAAGAGGCCAAAAGAGAGACAGATACTATGCCTAATTGGGCCGGCTCTAACTGGTATTTTATGCGTTATATTGATCCTAAAAATAACAAAGCTTTAGTTGATAAAAAGAAATTAAAATATTGGATGCCAGTTGATTGGTATAATGGCGGTATGGAGCATACAACTTTACACCTTTTGTATTCTCGCTTTATTTATAAGTTTCTTTATGATATTAAAATTTCTCCAAGTTCTGAACCATATCAAAAAAGAACTTCTCATGGCATGGTTTTGGCTGAGGATGGCCGTAAAATGTCAAAATCTTTTGATAATGTAATTAATCCTGACGAGATTGTTAAAACCTATGGAGCTGATACTTTACGAATTTACGAAATGTTTATGGGGCCTTTTGATCAAGCTATTGCTTGGAATAATCAGGGAGTTAAAGGAGTTTTTCGCTTTTTAGAAAGGTTTTGGAGATTAATTTTAGAATGCAAACAAAATGAAAAAAGCAGCTCAGAAATTATTAGAGCGGCTCATCAACTTAATAGGAAAATTGATCAGGATTTAGAAAAAATGAAGTTTAATACTTCTATGGCTGCTTTTATGGAATTTGTTAATCTTGCTTCTTTAGATAAAGAAAAGCTTGGTAGAGATGTTATTGAAAGAGCTTTGAAAATGTTAGCTCCCTTTGCTCCCCATATGACTGAAGAGTTATGGCATGAATTAGGGTTTAAAGATTCAGTTCATAAACAGGTTTGGCCTAAATATGATTCTAAAATAGTCCAAGAAAAAATGTTTACTCTGATAATTCAAATTAATGGGAAGGTGCGAGACAAAATAGAAGTTGAAGTTAACCTTTCTGAAAAAAAAGCTAAAGAAATTGCTTTATCTCAAGAAAAAATCAAAAAATGGATAGGGGATAAAGAAATCCAAAAAATAATTTTTGTCCCTCAGAGATTAATTAATATAGTGATATAATAAAGTATATATGAAAATTATTATTGAAAAAAATTACGAGGATTTAAGCAAACAAGCTGCTGAGATTGTTAAACAAGCCATTCAAGAAAAACTAAACCTTGTTTTAGGATTAGCTACTGGAAGCACTCCAATTGGCCTTTATCAAAAGTTGATTCAAATGTACAAAGGGAACGTTTTAGATTTCTCAAAAATTATTACTTTTAATTTAGACGAATACCTTGGTTTACCAGCCAATCATTCTCAAAGTTATCATTATTATATGAAAGAGAATTTTTTTGATAATATAAATATTGATTCTAAAAATATTCATATACCCGATGGAGAGACTAAAGATGTTAAAATGTTTTGTAGAGATTATGAACAAGACATTCAAGACGTGGGAGGGATTGATCTTCAAATTTTAGGCATTGGTTCAGATGGTCATATTGGATTTAATGAATCAGGAACTCCTTTTAATTCAAAAACACATTTGGCAAAATTAGCTCAATCAACCATTAAAGATAACTCTCGATTTTTTGAAAAAGAAGAAGATGTTCCTAAATTTGCTATTACCATGGGAGTTCAAACAATCTTTGAGGCAAAAAAAATTCTTCTTTTGGCTTCGGGTGAAAACAAAGCAATAAGTATTGCAAAAGCCTTAGAAGGTCCAATTACTTCTCAAATTACTGCTTCAATTTTACAGAAACATCAAGATACTATTGTTATTCTTGACGAAAAAGCAGCGTCAAAATTAAAAAGAAAATACTAAATCTTATGGAAGAAATTTTATCAGGAAAAACTGGCGAAAAAATTATTCTTTTAGGAAATAATGCTATTGTTCGGGGCGCCTTAGAATCAGGCGTTCAGTTTGTATCCACTTATCCTGGAACCCCAGCTTCAGAAGTGGGTAATACTTTTTTTAGAATTGCCCAAGAAACCGGGGTTTATTTTGAATACTCAACTAATGAAAAAGTGGCTCTAGAGGCAGGAGCAGGAGCTTCCTTTTCTGGTTTGAAAACTTTAGTAGCAATGAAGAATTTTGGTTTAAATGTGGCTTCAGACTTTTTAATACCTTTGTGTTATTCAGGCATAAAAGGAGAAATGGTTATTTTGGTGGCTGATGATCCTAATTGTTGGAGTTCAGCTCAATCAGAAGAAAATACCAGGGGCTTTGCTAATTTAGCTCATATACCAATTTTAGAACCATCTGACCCTCAAGAGTGTAAAGACTTTACTAAATTAGGTTTTGAGCTTTCTAAGAAGTTTAAAATACCTATTATGATTCGGGAAACAACCAGGGTGGCCTTGCAAGCAGCTTCGGTTAGATTGGAGAGAATTATTAAAACAAAAAGAAAAGCAAAATTTGTTAAAGATTCTCATCAGTTTTCAACAATGCCTCCTCGAGTTTTAGAAATGAAGAATGAGCTTTTGGATAAAATTGAAGAAATGAGAAAAATTTCAGAAAAATCTTCTATTAACCAAATTGAGGGACGTTTGACGTCCGCAAAAATAGGGATTATTACTTCAGGGGTTTCTTATTTGTATGTTAAAGAAGCCCTGAAAGAGTTGAATCTTAAAATGCCTGTTTTTAAATTAGGATTTTTTAATCCTTTGCCAGAAAAGAAAATTCAAAAATTTATCAAGAAGCTTAAAAAAGTTTTAATAGTAGAAGAATTAGAGCCCTATTTAGAAAGAGAAGTAGAAAGGTTAGCCAAAAATGTAAATCCAAAACTTCAGATTTGGGGTAAAAACGTTTTATCTATAACTGGAGAATTAAAACCAGAATATGTAATTTCAGCTCTTGCTAAATTTACCAAGACAAAGCCAAAGTTCAATTTCAAATCTCATCTTAGAAAGTTTAAGAAATTAGAGATAGAAAAACGTTTTCCTCAACTTTGTGCTAATTGCCCTTATTGGTTGATATTTTCTACTGTTAAGAAAATAGCTCCAAAGGGAACAATTTTTGGTGGAGAAATTGGTTGCTATATGTTAGCTGCTTATCCTCCTCATAAAATGCAGGATTATTTGTTTTGTATGGGTTCTTCAGCTGGAATTGCTCATGGGATTAAAAAAGCAACCAATCAAAAAGTAATTGCTTTTGTAGGCGATTCGTCATTTTTTCATGCTGGGATTCCTGCTTTAATCAATACAATTTCTAATCAATCAGACCCTTTAATTATTATTATGGATAATAGAACCACAGCCATGACTGGTCAGCAACCTCATCCTGGAGCTCCTGCAAAAGGTGAAGAGATTAAAATTGAAGATATGGTTCGTGCCTTAGGAGTAAAATATGTAAAAACAATTGATCCAATAAATGTAAAAGAGTTTGAACAAACTATTAAAGAGTTTTTAGAAAAAAAAGAAGTTTCAGTCATTATTGCTCGAAGAGCATGTATTCGCATATGAAAAAGAAAAATTTTAATATCATTATTAGTGGGGTAGGAGGTCAGGGTTTAATAACCATAACCAAGATTTTAGCTAAAGCAGCTTTGATTGATGGTTTTGATGTTAAAACTTCTGAACTTCATGGCTTATCGCAAAGAGGGGGTTCGGTAGAAACAGCTATTCGTTTTGGTTCTAAGGTTGATTCGCCTCTGATAAGACAAGGTGGAGCTGATTTAATCATTTCTCTTGAACTTCAAGAAGCTTTAAGAGCTTGTTACTATGCTTCCAAAGATTCTAAAACCACGTTTTTGATTAATGACCTTATAAAACCAATTCCAGGTACAAAAAAACCAGACAAGAGTCAGGTTTTAAAACAACTCAAAGGGTTTTCAGACAAAATAGCCTTAGTTCCAGCTACTAATATTTGTAAAAAAGAGCTTAACAAAGAAGTACTGGCTGGTATTTATTTAATAAGCTTGGCAGTACTTAAAGGTTTAATTCCTTTAAAAGCTTTTTCTGTTTTAAAAGCTGCAAAAAAAATAGTTCCAGAAAAATACTTGGAACTTAACTTGCAAACTTTTAAATTAGCTCAAAGCTACACTCTTTCTATTTGAGCTCCTAATTTTCTTAATTTTTGATCAATATTTTCGTAACCTCTGTCAATTTGAGAAATATCTCCAATTAAAGTTTTGCCCTCAGCTATTAAGCCGGCTATGATTAAAGTTGCTCCAGCCCTGATATCCAGGGCTTTTATTCTGTTAGCAATTAACTTAGTTTTTCCAAAGATTAAAGCTCGATGAGGATCAGTAATTTCAATATCAGCTCCCATTTTTCTTAATTCATGTAAATGATTGAATCTATTTTCATATAAAGGTTCATGAATCAAGCTTTTTCCCTGGGCTTGAGTGAGCAAAACTGAAATTTGTGGTTGAAGATCAGTTGGAAAGCCAGGATAGGGTAGGGCCTGAATTTTAGTTGGCTTAAATTCTTGAGTTTGAAAAACATGAATTTCATCTCCTTGAACTTTAAAATTTACTCCAATATCTTTCATTTTTTCTAAAAAGAAAGATAAATGATTAGGATTTACTTTTTTGATTTTTCCTTGTCCACCAGTAATAGTTAAAGCAATCATAAAAGTACCTGCTTCTAAAAGATCAGGGCATATAGAAAATTCTGTTCCAGACAGTTTTGGTTTACCAATTATTTCAATTGTGTGGGTTCCAATTCCATTTATCTCAACCCCCATTTTTCTTAGAAGATTGCCAAGGTCTTGAACCTGTGGTTCAGCAGCTGCAATTTCAATAATTGTTTTACCATTAGCTAATGCTGCTAGCATCATTATATTTTCAGTGGCAGTAACAGAAAATTCTTTTAAAATAACTCTTGTTCCTTGTATTTTTTCTGGTGCTTCAAGAATGTAAAAACCATCTTCTCTCTTTATTTTTACCCCTAATTTTTTAAAAGCTTCAATATGTGTTGTGATTGGCCTTAACCCGATTTTGTCTCCTCCAGGACTGGGTACTTTTATTTTTTTAAACCTTGCTAAAAGAGGACCCATTAATAAAACAGAAACTCTCATTTTTTCAAACAAATCTGCTGGAATTTTTTCAGGATGAATATTGGCTGGATTAATTTTAATTTTGTTTTTATCCAACCATTCAATTTCAGCCCCCATTTTTTTAAGGATTTCAATTTGATTTAAAACATCAGAAACTAAAGGAAGATTGTCTATAACAGATGGTTGTTCTGAAAGCAAAACACCAGCCAAAATAGCTCCGGCTGAGTTTTTATAACCCGATACAGTTATTTCTCCAGAAAGAGGTTTGCCACCTGTAATTAAAAATTTATCTGTCATTTATTTTGACTTTAAGATAATTTTATTCTACTTTAAAGGAAGAAAATGTCAAAGAGAAAGAAAAAAATAGTTTGTTTGGGAGGAGGAAATGCCATGCCCAAGGCGGTTTTAATAGGACTTAAAAAATATCCAGTAAAGATATCAGCGATTTGTGCTATGTTAGATTCTGGGGGCTCGTCAGGAAGATTAAGAAAAGATTACAAGATTGTTTCTCCGGGCGATATTAAAAGAGCATTTATTGCCTTAGCTAATACTTCTCCTGCGATTGTTGAACTTTTTGATTACAGGTTTCAAGTAGGCGAGTTAAAAGGTCATAGTTTTGCTAATCTCTTTATTACTGCTTTAGAGTTAGCCACAAACAATTATGAAAAAACTATTAAAGAAGTAAGTAAAATCTTAAATGTTCAACATCAGGTTCTGCCGGTGACTCTTGACAAAGCAAATCTTTACGCAATTTTAGAAAATGGAAAGATAATTTCGGGCGAAACCAATATTGACATTCCAAAACACAATGGAAGATTAAAAATTAAAAAAGTATTTTTAAGACCAAAAGCCAAAGCTTATCCCAAGGCTTTAGAAGCAATAAAAAAAGCAGATTTAATTATTATTGGGCCAGGAGATTTATATTCCTCGCTTGCCCAAATTTTATTGACCAAAGGAATTCCCGAAGCTATTGAAAAAAGTAAAGGGAAATCGGTTTATATCTGTAACTTAATGACAAAGCATGGAGAAACTAATAATTTTACTGTTTTGGATTTTGTAAAAGAAATAGAAAAATATCTAAAAAAAGAATTAGATTATGTAATTTACAATAATTTTATTCCTGAAAAAGAGATAATCAGAAAATACAGAAAAAAACACCCAGAATTGCTTAAATTGGTTGAAATAAATAAGGATTTGCCTATAGAAAAATTTATTGGTAAAAATCTTTTATTAAAAAGTTTAATTGAACACGATCCTAAAAAATTAGCTAAAACAATAATAAGTTTATGCAAGTAGTAATTTTGGCTGCAGGCCAGTCTTCTCGTTTCTGGCCCTTGAATAATGAGCATAAATCCTTAATGAAAATTATGGGCAAGCCTTTGATTTGGCACGTTATTAAAGGTTTAGAAAGAACCAAGAGGATAAAAGAAATAATTATTGTTCAAGGCAAGAACAAAGTATTAGAAAAAGAGCTGAAACAATATAAACTTTCACAAAGAATAAAATATGTTGTTCAGACAAAGCCGACTGGCACTGGAGATGCTATTTTAAAAGTTAAAAAACTAATTAAGGGTCAGTTTTTTGTTTTGAATGCAGAAAGGATTGATATTGAATATTATGTGGAGCCAATCTTAAAAAAATTCAAAGAAATGACTGCTGGCTCAAAAGAAAAAAACGGATTAATTTTAGTTGCTGGCAAAACCAACACACCCTGGTTGTTTGGTATTTTGAAAGTTAAAAAAGACAAGGTTATAGATTTGATTGAAAAACCAAAACCAGGCAAAGAACCCTCTAATTTAAAAATAGTTGGAGTCTATTTTTTACCCAAAGAATTTTTGTCTTATTTGGAAAAAGTACCAAGTAATCCCTATTCTCTTGAAGACGCTCTTTTAGCTTATGCAAAAGAAAAAAATGAGAGAGTAATCATGGTTAATAGAGATACTCTTGCCTTAAAATTTCCTTGGCATATATTTGATAGCAATAGATTTTTAATCAATAGGTTTTTGGAATCAAAAATCAGCAAAAAAGCGAAAATTGCCAAAAACGCTAAGATTGAAGGAAAAGTTTTTATTGGAGACAATACAAGAGTTTTTGAAAACGCAGTTATTAAAGGTCCCTGCTATATTGGTAAAAACTGTATTATTGGAAATAACGCTCTAGTTCGCGAATACGTAAATTTGGAAGACAATGTTTTGATTGGGGCCAATGCTGAAGTTGTAAGATCTATTTTTCAAGAAGGAGTTAGTGTTCATTCTGGATTCTTTGGTGATTCAATTTTTGATAAAGATTGCAAAATTGGAGCCGGAACAATTACTGCTAATGTGAGATTAGACAGGGGAAACATTAAATCAAAGGTAAAAGGAGAGAAAATTGATACAGGTTTAAAGTCTTTTGGAACTATAATTGGTCAAAATACAAAAATAGGAATTCATAGTTCTTTAATGCCTGGAGTTTTGATTGGTTCTAATGTTTTGATTGGTCCTAATTCTTTGGTTAGAAAAAACATTGAGAACAATACTCTTTTTTACTCTGAGTTTAAAGAAACGAGAAACAAGAATATAAAATGAAAAAAATTAGTGTTATTAATGGCATAGAAGAATCAGTAAAAGTAATTAAAGAGGGAGGAGTGATTGTTTTTCCAACAGATACAGTTTATGGGTTAATTTGTGATGCTAAAAATAAAAAAGCGGTGGAAAAACTTTTTAAAATAAAAAAACGGCCAAAAGGAAAACCAATTTCAATTTTTGTCAAAGACATAAAAATGGCAAAAGAATTTGCTGTTATTAATAGAAAACAAGAGAGATTTTTTAAAAAAGTTTGGCCAGGAACAATAACCGCGGTATTAAAACCAAAGAAAAACCTTCCTTTAAATATTTCTCAAGGCAAGAATACTATTGGAGTAAGAATTCCTGACTACAAACTAATTCTCAAACTTATTAAGAAAATAAATATTCCTTTGGCTCAAAGTTCGGCAAATATTTCAGGAAGACCAGCTTCAACCAAAATAAGAGATATTTTAAAACAATTTAAAAATAAAAAAAACCAGCCAGATTTAATTTTAGACGCTGGAAATTTAAAGCCTTCTGAAGCATCGACTGTGGTTGATTTAACTGGTAAAGACTTAAAAGTCTTGAGAAAAGGAGACTTAAAAGAAAAGGAACTACTTAAAATATTTTAATGAATTTAGACTTATATCTTTTTGGAGAAATAAATAGGTTTGCTGGAAAATATTTTTGGTTGGATACGCTGGCTATATTTTTTGCTCAATACTTTGAGTATGTTTTTATTTTTCTTTTGATTTTATTTTTAGCTAGAAATTTTAGAAAACATATTTATATGATTGTTGAGGTGTTTTTTGCTGCGATTTTGGCTAAAGAAATTTTTGTAGACATTATTCGTCAATTATGGCCAAAGCTTCGTCCTTTTGTTGAAAAACAAATCTATTTATTGATTCAGCATCCAGTTACTGCTTCTTTTCCATCAGCTCACGCTGCTTTTTATTTTGCTATTGCTACTATTATTTATTTCTATAATAAAAAAGCTGGTTTAGTTTTTCTAATATCAGCTTCATTAATTTCAATAGCCAGGGTTTTTTCTGGTGTTCATTGGCCCTCAGATGTTTTGGTTGGAGGATTAATTGGAGTTTTATCTGCTTTGATTGTGAGGAGGGTAGCCAAAGAAATCTATAAAGAATAATTCTTGTAATTTTAATTGAAAAACCCGTATACATGGCGGGTTTTTTTAGTGCCGAAGGTGGGAGTTGAACCCACATGAGATTGCTCTCATAGGTTTTTGAGACCTACGCGTAAACCAGTTCCGCCACTTCGGCTTATTATGCTTAAAAGTTAGCAATTTTTAACATAATCGTCAATTCTTTCTTTGACATTTTTAATAAATTCTTTAAGATAAATAGAATGAAGTAAGTTGATTGATCAAGAAGAATTACTTCAGAGAAGGATTAAATGTGTAGCTCTATGGCTGATTGCGCATGACGGGAAAAAATTAAAAGTACTTTTACAAAAACACAATGAATTAAGGAGAGGCCCTGGAAGTAAATTATACACTCCACTGTTTACAAATAGTTGGTTTGGAAGATTGGACGAGAGAAGTACGCTGTCAATAATTCGTGAAGAGGCTGGAAATTTACTTGGTGAGTTATTTGTACAAAACCATCTTACTAGAAAGGGATATCCTTTTCCAAATTTGCTTCTAGTGGACAACAAAGAATTTCAACTTAAAGGTGAAAGAAGAGCAGTGCGCTCGCATTATTTTGGCAAAATAACAGAAAATCAGTTGAAGAAAATTGAGAATCGATTATGCCATCTGTTATGGGAGACTCCATTTCCTCACACCAAAAGAATAATCACTAAAACAATAACGGCAGATGATTGCTGTCGAATCTTTGAACGAGGATCCATAGGTAGGACTCGCAATGGAGATATTATTCTCTTTCCCGATGACTTTAGTGTAATTTTTCCCTTCCTAGAGAATGACGCAGCAGAAATGCGCTTAATCTTACAACACGGTTGGCCATAGACAGTGAGAATAATCTCACTTCTTTTTTTTAAAATCACACTCTTTGTTCGAACACTTAATCAGTTTTCCTTTTTCAACCAACAATGATCCACATTTTGGACACGTTTCTTTAATAGGCTTATCCCATAAAGCAAAATCACATTTAGGATATTGATTGCAAGCATAAAAGATTTTTCCTTTTCTGGTTCTTTTTAAAACAATTTCTCCTTTTTTGCATTTGGGGCATTTAATATCTAAATCTTGTTTTTCTAAAGGTTCAGTATATTTACATTTCGGAAAATTAGAGCAAGCATAAAACCTTCCAAACCTACCTAACCTGATTAATATTGGAGAACCGCATTCAGGACATATTTTGTTTGTTGTTTCTTGGGCAATATCTTTTTTAGAAATTTCCTTTTCTTTTTGCTTTAGGTTCTTTTCAAAAGGGCCATAGAATTTTTTAATTATAGGTACCCACTCTTCTTTATCATTCACTATATTATCTAAATCCTTTTCCATTTTAGCTGTAAAATTAATATCAACTATTTTGGGAAAATGCTCCACTAAAAGATTATTAACCACCATTCCAATTTCAGTTGGCTGAAATCTTTTATCTTCATTTTTTTGAACATAATTTCTATATTGAATTGTTGACATAATAGGAGCATAAGTAGATGGTCGGCCAATTCCGTGTTCTTCCAAAGATTTAATTAAAGTAGCCTCAGTATATCTGGCCGGAGGTTTAGTAAAATGTTGAAAGGAGATAAGTTCTATTAATTCCAAAACTTCTTTTTCTGTAAGTTGAGGCAATTCTTTTTGTTCATATTGGATTGGATAAACTTTTAAAAAACCATCAAATTTTAGAATCTGTCCATTGATTCTAAAAGTATAATTTTTAGCAGAAATATCTATTGAGGTTGAATCAAAAATGGCCTGACTCATTTGAGAAGCAACCAATCTTGTCCAAATAAGGTCATATAATTTAAACTGTCTATTGTCTAATTTGGTTTTTAAGTTTTCAGGTGTTTCGCTTATAAAAGTTGGCCTAATTGCTTCATGAGCTTCTTGTGTCTTTCCCTTAGCCTTATATTTTCTAAAAAATCCTGCCCAATATTTTTGGCCAAAATTCTCTATAACATATTTTTTGGTTGTAGCTAAGGCTAAATCACTTAGATTAACAGAATCAGTTCTATGATAAGTAATAAACCCTTTCTCATATAGATTTTGAGCATTTCTCATGGTCATTTTAGCTGACCAGTGAAATCTTTTCCAAGCCTCTCGTTGTAGGGAGCTGGTGGTAAATGGAGGCAATGGATTTCTCTTTACCTCCTTTCTTTTAATTGCTGAAACCATATATTCAGCGCCTTTTAGGTCTTTTAAGATTTGATCTGTTTGTTTTTTGTTTTTTATGTCTAACCTATTAATTCTTTCTAAGTCTTTTTTAATTAGCAAGGCCTCAAATTCTTTTTCTTGTTTTTTGAGTAAAGCTGTAATTGTCCAATATTCTTGAGAAATAAAATCTTCAATCTCTTTTTCTCTTTCAGCTACTAATCTTACTGCTATTGATTGAACTCTTCCGGCTGACAAGCCTCTAGCCACTTTTTTCCATAAAAAAGGAGATAACTTATAACCAACAAGTCTGTCTAAGATTCTACGTGCTTGTTGAGCATCAACAAGATCAATATTAATTTTTCTTGGATTGTCTAAAGCTTTTTCTATTGCTTTTTTAGTAATTTCATGAAAAACAATTCTTTGATAATTGTCTTTTAGTTCCATGGCTTGAGCTAAATGCCAGGCAATTGCTTCTCCCTCTCTGTCTTCATCAGTAGCTAAGATAACCAAATCAGCTTTCTTAACTTCTTTTTTCAATATATTAAGATTCTTCCTAGCTTTAGTTGGAATAATATATTTGGGCTTAAAATCATTTTCAATATCTATCCCTAATGTGCTTTTAGGCAAATCTCTAACATGTCCATAAGAAGACAGCACCTTGTATTTTGGTCCTAGAAACTTTTGAATTGTTCGAGCTTTCGTAGGGCTTTCAACTATTACCAATTTCATGTTCAGGTATTGTTTTTATAATTTGACTTATTTCTTCAACAATCTTCTTAACTGCTTCTTTTATAATTTCTTTTTCTTTTTTTGTAAACTTTTTGAGAACAAATCTCTCTGTTTTTTTGGGTTTGCCTTTCTTTGGCAAAATTCCAATTCTTATTCTTTTGAAGTTTTTTGTTTTCATTGCATTAATAAGAGACTGAACACCTTTATGTCCAGCAGATCCTTTGCTTTTAGAAATCTTATATTGTCCTAGCAAAATATCAATATCGTCGTGAATTACGATAAAATCACTTGCTTCAAGATTATAATATGTCATAAAAATTCTTGGCACATCGCCAGAGAGATTCATGAAAGTGTGGGGCTTTGCCAGGGTTATTTTTTTACCGCTGATAGTTCCTTTGGATATTTCTGCATGAAACCTTTTTGAAAAAGTAAAATCAGGAAAATCATTCTTTTCCTTAATTTTATCTAATACTTCAAAACCAACATTATGTCTTGTGTCTTTAAATATTTCTCCTGTATTGCCCAAACCAATAATAATCATGTTTTTATTTTAGCATTTCTTCTTAAAAATTTCTTGATTCATCATAAAAAATGAGATATAATCAAAAGAGTATGAAAGCAGTTTTTTCGTTTTTTACATTCATTTGGGAGGTTTTTAAAATAGTTATTATTGCCCTAATAATAGTAGTTCCTATTCGCTATTTTTTATTCCAGCCATTTTTTGTAAGGGGACAGTCAATGCAGCCTAGTTTTCAAGATGGCGATTATTTAATTATTGATGAACTATCTTATAGGTTTTCAGACATTAAAAGAGGGGATGTTGTAGTTTTCAAATATCCCAATAATCCCTCACAGCGTTATATCAAAAGAATTATTGGTCTTCCAGGAGAACTGGTTGAAATAAATTCTGGTTCGGTTATGGTTTATTCTGAAGATGGTAAACAGGTTTTAGATGAAAGAGAATACCTTTCTTTTGATGCAAAAACCCCAGGACAAGCGAAAACTTCTTTAGACGAAAACGAGTATTTTGTTTTAGGGGACAATAGAGGCCTTTCTTCTGATTCCCGAAGCTGGGGAGCTTTAAATAGAGAATATATTATTGGAAAAGTTTTTATAAGAGCTTGGCCGTTTACTGCTTTAGCCAAGATCGAAACCCCTCAATATTAAAACTTATGGCCAGAAAACCAAAATTTCAAACTCCAACTGGAATGCATGATATTTTACCAAAAGATCAGGCCTATTTTCGGAAAATATATAATGTGGTTGAAAATATTGCTAATTTTTATGGTTTTGGAAAAATTGATACCCCAATTCTTGAGCAATCAGAACTTTTTTCAAAAGGAGTGGGGTTAGATACAGATATTGTTCAAAAAGAAATGTTTAATCTAAAAACTAGAGGGGGAGACCACTTAAGTTTGAGACCAGAAGGTACAGCTCCAGTAGTAAGAGCTTATATTCAAAAAGGTATGATTAATTTACCTCAACCAGTTAAGCTCTGGTATTTTGGTCCCTTTTTCAGATATGAGAAACCACAGGCAGGTCGTTTTCGTCAGTTTTGGCAGTTTGGACTTGAAATTTTGGGAGAAAAGGGTCCAGTGATTGATGCTCAAATTATTCAGATTTTCTATAATATTCTAAAAGACTTAAGGCTGAAAAACTTATTAGTGGAAATAAACAGTATTGGAGATTCACAGTGCCGACCATATTATAAAAAACTATTGAAGAATTATCTTCGTTCAAGGGAAAGACTCCTTTGTGCAAATTGTCAGAGAAGGTTAAAAACAAATCCGTTAAGGATTTTAGACTGTAAACAAGAAAGATGTCAAAGTATTATTAGTCAAGCACCCGAATCAATTGATAATCTTTGCGACACTTGTCATGAACACTTTAAAGAAGTTTTAGAATTTTTAGATGAAGCTGAAATTTCTTATCGCTTAAACCCTTATTTGGTTAGAGGTTTAGATTATTATACCAAAACTGTTTTTGAAATAGTTGAAGATTCTGCTGAGGGAAAAGCATTAGGAGCTTTGATTGGCGGAGGAAGATATGATAATTTGTCAAAAATTTTAGGACGAAGAGATATACCAGGGACAGGGGGAGCTGCAGGAATAGAGAGAATTATAACTTCAATGAAAGAAATTGGAGGCATTGTTTCTCGAGTTACGCCTCCTAAGATTTTTTTGTCTCAGGTTGGTAAGTTGGCTAAAAGAAAAAGCTTAAAACTGTGTGAAGAATTTAGAAAAGCTAAAATTTTAATCACTGAATCTTTTGGTAGAGACTCTTTGAGAGCTCAATTGGCTAGGGCTAATAAACTTGGAGTATTATATACTTTAATTTTGGGACACAAAGAGGCTATAGATGGAACAATCATTGTCAGGAACATGAAAACGGGAAAGCAGAAAACAGTAAAAATGGATAAAGTGGTAAAAGAAATGAAGAAAAACTTAAAGAAATAATTTATGGAATGTATTTTTTGTAAAATTGTAAATAAGGAATTACCTTCTGAGATTGTTTATGAAGATGATGAGATTTTAGCTTTTAAAGATATTAATCCCAAAGCACCTGTCCATGTTTTAATTATTCCTAAAAAACATATTGGTTCAGTGAATGAATTGAAAAAAGAAGATAAAGATGTAATTGGAAATTTGGTTTTAGTTGCTAAAAATATGGCAGAAAAAACAGAAATTAATAAAATCGGCTATAAACTATGTTTTAATGTCGGAAAAGGAGCTGGTCAAATGGTTGATCATGTTCATTTACACCTTTTGGGTGGCTGGACAGAGGGTGTTCCAAAGCATAATATTTAATTTATATGACAATAGAAATTCAAAAAAAAGAAAAAGAAACATCTCAATCTTTAGTCCGTCGTTTTTCAAGTAGACTTCGCAAAAGCGGGATTTTACTTCGAATGAGACGATCTCAGTTTCATAAAAGATCTAAAAGCAATCAATTAAAAAAAAGAGCAGCTCTTAGAAGAGAAGAACTAAAGAAAGAGTACGAAAAAAAGAAAAAATTGGGCAAATTTTAAAAATGTTCAAGCATAAAATTAGCCAAAACCTAAAAATTGCTCTGAAAGGAAAAAGAGAAATCAAAGTTTCTGTTTTAAGAATGGTTTTAGCTGCGATTTTGAATAAGGAAAAAGAAAAGAGGTATAGATTGAATAAAGAAAACCCTGATTTAGGCCAAGAAGAATTAGAAAAAGAAAGTCAACTGACAGAAGAAGAAATAACTTCAATCATTTCTGTTGAGGCAAAAAAAAGAAAAGAAGCAATAATGGCTTTTGAAAAAGGAGAAAGAAAGGATTTGGCTGAAAAAGAGAAAAAAGAATTAGATATTTTAAAGAAATACTTACCAGAACAGCTTTCAGAAGAAAAACTTTACCAGATAATTAAACAAGTGATTGTTGAAACAGGAGCTAAAGAAATCAAAGACATGGGAAAAGTTATGAAAGAGGTAATGCCAAGGGTGGTGGGTAGGGCGCATGGAGATCAAGTTTCTGATATTGTAAAAGAATTGTTAAAAAATGATTAGTATTACTAATCTTACTGCAAATTCAATAGATAAAAGTTTTTTTGAAAAGATTGCCAACCTTGTTTTAAAGGGAGAAAAAAAGAGCGAAGAAATATCAATTGTTTTGATTGGGCCGGCAAAAATGCGAAAATTAAATAAGCAATATTTGGGTAAAGATAGAACAACAGATGTTTTATCTTTTGGTAAGCTCCAACCATTAGAATTTAAATTTCCTCCTAGTAAAGAAAAAGAATTGGGCGAGATAGTTATTTGTTTGCGAGAAGTTAGAAAAAATACAAAAAGATTAAAATCTATTTTTGAAACAGAACTAGCAAGAGTGTTAATTCATGGTATTTTACATCTTTTAGGATATAATCATGAAAAATTAGAAAAAGAGGCCAAGAAAATGCAAGAAAAAGAGAATTATTATTTAAAAATATGGCAAAACCCCATTTCATAACTAGTTTAGATATTGGGACAAGTTCAATAAAGGCTTTGGTTGTTCAACAGAATCCAAACTTAGAATTGGAAAACATTGCTTTTTTTCAAAAACCAGTAAGCGGTATTAGGAGGGGAATAGTGATTAATGTTCAAGAAGTTACTAGGGCGCTTGAAGATGTGCAAGAGGAAATAGAAATTCAAACAGGACAGAAAATTAATTCTGTTTATATTAATATTGGGGGCAGTCATATATTTTGTACTTCTTCAGAAGGCAAAGTGGCTGTTTCCAGAGCTGACAAACAGGTTTCTGAAGAAGATATTGACAGGGTTTTAGAAGATGCTAAAACCTTTTCTCTTTCTCCGAATAAAGAAATTTTAGGTGTTTTCCCTCGGAATTTTATAGTTGATGGAGAAAAAGTAAAAGAAGCTGTTGGAATGAAAGGGGTAAGATTAGAGGTGGAAGCTTTGGTTGTTTGCGTTTTTTCTCCTTATTTTAAAAACTTACAGCAAAGCATTTTAAATTCTGGCTTTCAGACAACAAATGATATCATTCCTTCACCAATAGCTGCTGCTAGGGCTGTACTTTCGCCTCGCCAAAAAGAATTAGGAGTAGCACTTTTAGATATAGGAGAGGGAACATCAAGTTTAGCTGTGTTTGAAGAGGGAAGCGTAATCCATTTAGCTATTTTGCCAGTTGGTTCAGCCAACATTACTCATGATATTGCTATTGGTTTGAGAACAGATATTGATATTGCTGAAAGAATAAAAAAAGAATTTGGTTCTTGTCTTATTTCTGAAAAAGAGAAAAGAGAAAAAGTTGAAATTAAAGAGCCAGAACCCCTTGTTTTTACACGTAAAACCCTAAATAATATTATTGAGGCAAGGGTTTCACAGATTTTTCGAGAAATGAATAAAGAATTGAAAAAGATTTCTAAAGATAGTTTATTGCCAGCTGGTATAGTTTTAACTGGAGGGGGTGCTAAGTTGCCAGGAATAGTAAGGTTAGCTAAAAGAGAATTACGATTGCCCTGTAAGATTGGAAGGCCGCATGGTTTTGTTGGTCTTGGTAAAGATCCTAGTTTGGCCACTGTTTGCGGATTAGCTTTAATGGGGCTTGATTTAGAGGGCGCAGAATCTTCTCCTTCTATGGTTGGAGAAGCAGCTTCTAGAGTTAAAAATTTTTTTAAAAGTTTAATTCCATAATATTATGACTGGTCCAATAAAAATTAAGGTAGTTGGAGTCGGAGGTTCTGGTGGCAATGCTGTTTCTAGAATGATGCGAGCTAAAATTAGTGGTGTTGATTTAATTGCCATCAATACTGATTTTCAAGACCTTAAAAAAACTAAAGCTCATATTCGGCTTCAGATCGGGAGAGAATTAACCAAGGGCCTGGGTACAGGAATGAATCCAGATCTGGGAAAAAAAGCAGCTTTAGAGAGCAAAAAAGAAATTTCAGAGATTTTAAAAGATGCAGATATGGTTTTTATTACCTATGGAGCGGGTGGAGGAACAGGTACTGGAGCAGGTCCTGTTGTAGCTGAAATTGCCAAGGAGTTGGGAGTTCTAACAGTAGCTGTTATTACAACACCATTTTCTTTTGAAGGTCAGGCGCGAAAGAAAATAGCTAGACTGGGTGTAAGAAGATTAAAAGAAAAAGTAGATAGCTTAATTACGATTTCTAATGACAAGCTTTTGTCAATCTTAGACCCCAATATTCCACTTCTGAAAGCTTTTTGGTTTTGTGATGATATTCTGCGTCAGGCTGTTCAGGGCATTTCTGATTTAATAATGCTTCCAGGTATTATTAATGTTAATTTTGCTGACGTTAAAGAAATTATTGAAGATTCTGGAACCGCTTTATTTGGTATTGGTAGGGCTGAGGGGGAAAAAAGAGCTGAAATAGCTGCTCGTTTGGCAATTAACTCTCCTTTACTTGATAGTTCCTGTAGAGGAGCTAATGGTATTTTGTTTAATATTTCGGGAGAAGACATTTCTCTTTCAGAAATAGATGAAGCAGCTAAAGTCATTACTAAAGAAATTAATCCTGGGGCTAGAGTTATTTTTGGGGCTATTCAAAATGAGAAATTGGGCAAGGGGCAAATAAAGGTTACCGTTATTGCCACTGGTTTTTAGTCATAGTGTCTTCCAAAAACTTGACCGAGTTTTGACTCGGTTTTTTGATTGTAGTAAAATGGACTTATTCAATTATTAATAATTTAGAAAAATGTCCAGAAAAACAAAAAAGATAGAAAACAAAATTACAAAGGTTGAAAAAAGAGATGGCACAATTGTGCCATTTGACCAAGAAAGAATTAGAGATGTAGTTTTTAAAGCTCTTACTGCTACTGATCAGGGAGATGGTAAAAAATCAAGTAGAGTTGCCAAAAGAGTAACGCAAATTTTAAACAGACGTTTTAAAAAAGACGAAATTCCTCACGTTGAACAAATTCAAGATATTGTTGAGGAAGTTTTAATTTTAGAGGGCTTGGCTGAAACAGCCAAAGCTTACATATTATACCGAGAACAAAGAAAAAGAATTAGGGAAATAACTTCTGTTTTTGATGAATCAACAATAACAATAGACAGATATTTGAATGGACTGGATTGGCAGGTTAAAGAAAATGCCAATATGACTTATTCGCTGCAGGGTCTTAATCAATATTGTAACTCTACTATTTCTAAAAAATATTGGTTGAATAAAATCTATCCTAAAGAAATTAGGGATGCTGCTTTTAATGAAGATTTTCATATCCATAACTTAGACAGCATCAGTCCTTATTGCTGCGGCTGGGATCTTTATGACATTCTTATGAAGGGTTTTCGTGGCGTTTCAGGTAAGCTGGAATGTCGTCCGGCAAAGCACTTCAGAGTAGCCTTGGGACAGCTGGTTAATTTCTTTTATACTCTTCAAGGAGAAAGCGCTGGTGCTCAAGCGGTTTCTAATTTTGATACTCTTTTAGCGCCATTTATCAGGTATGACAATTTAAATTATCGTCAAGTTAAACAGTCAATGCAGGAGTTTTTGTACAACTGTATGGTTCCGACTAGAGTTGGTTTTCAGACTCCCTTTTTAAACGTTTCAATTGACATCAAACCTCCCAAGTTTTTAGCTAATCAGCCAGTTGTAATTGGCGGCAAGATTCAAAAAGAAACTTATGGTGAGTTTCAAGATGAAATAGATATGTTTAATAAAGCTTTTTATGAGGTAATGATGGAAGGAGATGCTAAGGGTCGGCCTTTTACTTTCCCTATTCCTACTGTTTCTATTGGCAAGGATTTTGACTGGGATAATCCTTCTCTAAACCCTATGTGGGAAGCAACTGCCAAATATGGGATTAATTACTTTTCTAATTTTGTTAATTCAGACATGGATCCAGAAGATTTTAGAAGCATGTGTTGTCGATTGCGTTTAGATAATAGAGAACTTTACAAAAGAGGTGGAGGATTATTTGGTTCAGCACCACTTACCGGCAGTATTGGTGTATGTACGATAAATATGTCCAGAATTGGTTATCTTTCAAAAACAAAGAAAGAGTTTTTTAATAAGTTGGAGAGTTTTATGGATCTGGCCAAGGAAAGCTTGGAGATTAAAAGAAAAGCTTTAGAAGATTTTATGGAAAAAGGGCTTTATCCTTATTCAAAGTATTATTTGGCTTCAGTAAAAAAGATACGAGGAACTTATTTCGGAAACCATTTTTCAACCATTGGTTTATTGGGCATGAACGAGTCCTTATTAAACTTTATTGGCGAAGATATTGCTTCTCGTAGAGGAAGAAGATTTGCTTTAGAAGTGTTAGACTTTATGAGGAAGAAATTGGTTAAATACCAGAAAGATACAGGGAATATATATAATCTTGAGGCCACTCCGGCTGAAGGAACTAGTTATCGTCAAGCAAAAATAGATAAAGAAAAGTATCCAGACATTATTACAGCTGGTACCAAGAAAGCTCCTTATTATACTAACTCTACTCAATTACCAGTTAACCATACAGATGATATTTTTAAAGCATTAAAACTTCAAGATGAATTACAAACAAAATATTCAGGGGGCACTGTCCTTCACCTCTTTTTAGGAGAACAGGTTTCTGATGTTGAGACTGTAAAAAGCTTGGTTAGAACAGTTTTTGAAAAATTTAACTTGCCTTACATTACTATTACTCCTACTTTTTCCATTTGTCCGGTTCATGGTTATCTGTCTGGAGAACATTTTACTTGTCCTCAATGTATAGTTAAACAACCCTGTGAAGTTTATTCCAGGATAGTTGGATATTACCGTCCCGTATTACAGTATAATGTCGGGAAGAGGAGCGAATATGGTGAAAGAAAAACATTTAAGATAGCTAAGTCAAAATAATTTATGGAAATTGCTGGTCTTCAAAAATTAACCCTGATTGATTATCCAGGCAAACTGGCTTGCACAGTTTTTTTAGTTGGTTGTAATTTTCTTTGTCCCTGGTGTTATTCAAAAGAGCTTGTTTTGCCAAGAGAAATTGAAAAACAGCCCAAAATTTCTGAAAAAGAATTTTTCAATTTTCTGAAAAACAGAAAGGGCTTGTTAGAAGGAGTTGTTTTGTGCGGAGGAGAGCCAACTATTTTTAAAAATCTGCCTGATTTTGCAAAAAAAATTAAAAAATTAGGATTTTTTGTAAAACTTGATACAAATGGTTCAAATCCAGAAATGATAAAAGAATTAATCAATAAAAATTTGGTTGATTATGTGGCCATGGATGTTAAGTTGCCAAAACAAAGATATGCTGAAATTTTTGCTAAAAAAGCAAAAATCAGATCTGTTGATAATTCTATTAAACTTTTAAAAAAGGGGATAGTAGATTATGAATTTCGAAGCACCATAGTTCCTGGGGTTCACAGCAAAAAGGATATAATCAATATGGCTAAATGGATTTGGGGAGCTAAGGCTTATTATCTTCAACAATTTAGACCAGAAAAGACGGTAGATCCGAAGTTTGAAAAAGTTAAACCTTATCCCAGAGAATTTCTTTTAAAGATTCAAAAAGTAATTGCTCCATTTTTTGAAACCTGTGAAGTAAGATAAAAATCAAACTTAAAACAGCCATTACGGCTGTTTTTAATATCCTCCTTTTTCCAACTCACAAATAATTATGAGTTCGAAAAAAGAAAGGAGGGGGTGATTTTAGAATTCAATGTGGCCAGATTGTCTTTCCGTGTGGTAATAAGCCTTAAAATCTTTTTTTTCAAAAGGAATATGTCCCTCAATATTCCATGATTTAAGACTCCCGTCTTCCTGTTGCACTGAGTTAACTATAGCCTTTACCAAGAAGAGATCCCTAGCGGGTCGTCCTGCTGGGACTATCACAGCCTCACCTGAGGTTGTATCAGTCGGGATTTGAGCTATTCGGAAGGTTATTTCTTGGCCAGCGAAGAGAGCAGCCATAAGTTCGAACTTAGAGGGCCCTGTAACAATCTTATAATTCATTTATATCACCTATTGACTGTTTCTATTATACACTCAAATGAAAAATTTGTCAAGATTATCTTTGTTTTTCTCTAAAAAATCTATTAAAATTTCTTAATGACCTCTTCCAAAATTCTTTTTTATTTTTGTCTCTTCTTTATTGGAGGAGTTTTTTTATATTCATTAAATATAAATATACAAAGCAATCAACTAAAAGAGTATTTTGATAAAGAGGTTAACTTTGTTGGAGTGGTGGTTGAAGAGCCGGATAAGAGACAAAGCACAACAAAATTAACTATTCAAGTAGAGAACTTAGATGAGAAAATTTTGATAACCAAATGGCATTATCCTCGATATGAGTATGGGGATAAATTAAAAATTAAAGGTACATTGCAAGAACCTCAAACTTTTGAAGGCTTTAATTACAAAGACTATTTGGCTAAAGACAAAATTTTTGCTCTAATGTATCAACCCAAAATTGAATTAATTGAAAAAAATCAAGCCAGCTCTTTAAAAAGATTTTTAATTTCAGCTAAAAACAAATTAAAAACAAGTTTAAATACAATAATGCCAATGCCACAATCTGGTTTTTTAGAGGCTTTGCTTTTTGGAGACGAGAACAACATTTCTAATGAATGGAAAGACAAGCTCAATTTTACTGGAACTCGCCATATTGCTGCTGTATCTGGCATGAATATTACTATTTTATGTTTTCTGCTATCTGATTTTCTTCTATCTTTGGGCTTTTGGAAAAATCAATCGTTTTATATTTCAGTAATTTTAATTTCTTTTTATATCTTAATGATTGGGGCGCCCGCTTCAGCTGTTCGAGCCGGAATTATGGCCATTGCTTTTTTGACAGCCCAGCACTTTGGTAGAATCTCAACTGGTTCTCGGATAATTGTTTTATCAGCTACTATAATGTTAATTTTTAATCCATTGCTTTTAGTTTTTGATGTTGGTTTTCAATTGTCTTTTTTAGCAATCATGGGCCTTATTTATTTACAGCCAATACTTCTTAATCTTTTTAAAAAAATCCCAGATGTTTTTCAATTAAGATATAATCTTTCTGGTACTTTAGCTGCTCAGATTTTTACTTTACCAATTTTAATCTATAATTTTGGTCAAATTTCAACAATTTCATTACTTGCTAATATTTTAATTCTTCCTCTTTTACCAGCCATAACTATTTTGGGCTTTATTTTTTCTATCACAGGTATGGTCTGGGAATTACTTGGTCAATTTTTATCTTGGCCAGCTTGGTTTATGCTTGCTTATTTAATCAAAATAATTGATTGGTTTTCAAAAATTTCTTGGGCTAATTTGATCTTTCAAAATGTGAACATCTTTTTTCTTTTCTTTTGCTATTTTGTCCTGGCTTTAATAATTTGGCGTATTAAGAAAAGTCAAAAACTAAAATTTTTAAACTATTAATGCTAAAATAAATCTATGACAAAAAAGGCTTGGGTAATTACAGTTAATATGGGTTATGGCCACCAAAGGACTACTTATCCTTTGAAGTATTTAGCGTTTAAAAAAGAAATTATTCCTGCTAATAGTTATCAAGATATTCCAAGCGGAGATCGTAGACTTTGGGAGGGGAGCAGAAAATTTTATGAAACTATATCTCAATTTAAAAGAGTTCCACTGATTGGCGGATTTGTTTTTGCAACATATGACAAACTTCAAAGAATTCTTAGTTTTTATCCCAAAAGAGATTTGTCAAAATCAAATTTCCAATTACAAGAAATTTTTTCTTTAATTCAAAGGGGTTGGGGAAAGGATTTAATTGAAAGATTAAAGAAAAAACCTTTTCCCTTGGTAACAAGTTTTTTCACGCCAGCTTTTATGGCTGAATCTTTTAATTATCCTGGCGATATTTTTTGTATTATTTGCGATGCTGATATTGCTCGAACCTGGGCCTCTTTAATACCCCATACCAGTAAGATTAAATATTTTGCCCCAAACGAAAGGGTGGTTGAACGGTTGAAATTGTATGGAGTAAAAGCAGAAAACATATTTTTAACTGGCTACCCCTTGCCCAAGGAAAATATTGGAACAGAAAAGTTAGGCCTTTTGAGAAAAGACTTGGCTCATCGGATTGTAAATCTTGATCCTAAAAAAAGATACCAACACTATTACAACCCATTGATTAAAAAATACATAGGAAAATTGCCCAAAAAATCAAATCATGCTTTAACCCTAATGTTTGCAGTGGGAGGAGCTGGAGCTCAAAAAGAGATTGGGATAGAAGTTGTTAAAAGTTTGTTTTCTAAAATTAAAAAACAGGAAATCAAGATAATTTTAGTAGCTGGAATTAGAAAAAAAGTTAAAGAATATTTTGTTAAAGAGATTAGAAAATTGGGTTTAAAAAATAACAAAAATATTGAAATAATTTTTGAAAAAGAGATTGAATTATATTTCCAGAAATTTAACATGGCTCTGAGAAATACAGATATTTTGTATACAAAACCAAGCGAATTATCTTTTTATTCGGCTTTAGGAATCCCAATTATTGTTGCTCCTTGTATTGGTTCTCAGGAAGAATTTAATAAAAGCTGGCTTTTAAAATCTGGTTTTGGTATTCCCCAGAAAGATCCCAGCCATATTCATGAGTGGCTTTTTGATTGGCTGGAAAGAGGATATCTTGCTGAAGCTGCAATGGAGGCTTTTATCGAAGGAGAAAAGCTCGGTACTTTTAAGATTGAAAAAATAATTTCACAGTGAAAAACCTAAAAAAAATTATGTTTGGATTATTGTTTTTACTTATACTGTTTTTTAGTTTGTTTTTCATTGGAAGCGTTCCGCAAGCAGATAAAATTGCTTGGGGAGTTAATTTTTCTCAAAAACATTCTCAATCATTGGGTTTGGATTGGAAAGAGAACTATTTAGCTCTACTTGATGATTTGAATGTTAAAAATATCAAATTAGCTGTTCATTGGGATTTAATTGAACCTCAGGAAAACCAATTTAATTTTCAGGATTTAGACTGGCAGATAGAAAAAGCAGAGGAAAAAAGAGCCAAGCTTGTTTTGGCAATAGGAATGAAAACTCCGCGCTGGCCAGAATGTCATGTTCCAGAATGGGCTAAAAATAAAAGTAAACAAGAGCAGCAAAAAGAAATTTTAAAAATGCTTGAGAATATTATTTTAAGGTATAAAGATTCTCCAGCCATTAAGTATTGGCAAGTGGAAAATGAACCGCTTTTTCCTTTTGGAGATTGTCCATGGATTGATAAAGATTTTTTGAAAAAAGAAATAGATTTAGTTAAATCTTTAGACAAAAAAGACAGGGTTTTAATTTCTGATTCTGGCGAAGGATCTTTTTGGATTCAGGCAGCTATTTTAGGAGATATAGTTGGCACAACAATATATAGAAAGGCTTGGTTTCATCAACCAGGATTCTATGTTAATTATCCTTTCCCTCCAATTTTTTATGCAAGAAAAGCTCAGATTATTAATAAACTGTTTGATAAAGAAGTAATTTGTGTGGAATTGCAAACTGAACCTTGGGGTCCTAAGCTGCTTTACGATTCACCATTAGAAGAGCAAGAAAAAACAATGAATTTAGAACAATTTAAAGCAAATATTGAATTTGCTAAGAAGACTGGATTAAAGGAGTTTTATCTTTGGGGTTCTGAATGGTGGTATTGGATGAAAAAGAAACAAAACAGGCCTGCAATCTGGGACGAGGCCAGAACAATATTTTAAATCATGCTTTCAATAATTATTCCAACTTTTAATGAAGAAGAATATCTTCCTTTATTGCTTAAACAAATCAAAAAGCAAAGCTTTAAGGATTTTGAAATAATTGTGGCTGACGCTGACTCAAGGGATAGGACAGTAGAAATCGCTAAAAGTTTTGGTTGTAAAACAGTTAAAGGTGGTTTGCCTGCTAAAGGAAGAAATCAGGGAGCAAAAGCAGCTCAAGGAGATATTTTTTTGTTTATGGATGCTGACAATATTTTCTTACCTCAAGATTTTTTAGAACAATTAATTCAACAATTTGAGAAAAGAGATTTAGATTGCGCTTCTTTTCCAATTTACATGGAAGGTAATAAGTTAGATAAACTACTTTATGGAATCTATAATTTTTGGGTAAATATAACCCAAAACTTTTTACCTCATGCTTTTAATTCTATTTTAATTAGAAAAAAGATCCATCAAAAAATTAATGGGTTTGATCAAGAAATAAAATTGGCTGAAGATCATTCTTATGTAAGAAAAGCGGCTCATTTTGGAAAATTTGGATTTATTAAAACCAAACCAGTTTTGACTTCTTCAAGAAGGTTTGAAAGGGATGGAAAATTAAGGGCTTATTTGAAATATATTTTAGCTGGTATTTATTTATTTTTTTTAGGTGACATTAAAACAGATATTTTTAAATATGGGTTTGGTTATTCCTTTAAGAAAAAGAAAAAATAAGATAAAATAGTTCATATGATAGACTATAATTTACCTTCAACTTCATTACAACAAGACAAAACCAAAAAGACTATTAGTTGGCGGCCCAAGATTAAGCTGTCCAAAATTTGGAAGAGCCAAATTTCTTTAATGATTTTTTGTTCAATTATTCTGTCTTCTGTTTTTGGGTTTTTAGCTGGAGCTGTTTCTGGAAGCATTTTCTATTTTGAAGTAAGAGATATTCTTACCAAGTTAAATATTGATTTGTCTTTTATCAACACAATAGTTGAAAAAGAAACAATTATTGAAAAAGAATATATTCCCCAAACAAGTCAGGAGCAAATAATCATTGAAGTAGTTAAGGATGTTTCCCCAGCAGTGGTTAATATTATTGTTACTAAAGATTTGCCCATTTTTGAACAATATCTCCGTGACCCTTTTGAGGGTTTTGAAGAATTTTTTGGTGAATCACCACTTCTAATTCCAGAATATCGCCAAAAAGGGATTGAAAAAAGAGAGATTGGAGGCGGAACAGGATTTATTGTTTCTGAAGATGGGATGATATTAACCAATAAACATGTAGTTTTAGACCAGGAAGCTGACTATACGGTTTTGACTAATGATGGTAAGCAATACCCAGCCCGTGTTTTGGCCAAAGACCCATTTCAGGATTTAGCTATTCTTAAAATTGAAGATTCAAACTCTTTTTCAATAGTTAAGCTTGGAGATTCAGACAAATTACAAATAGGTCAGAGTGTGATTGCAATTGGTAATGCTTTGGGAGAATTTCAGAATACTGTTTCAGTGGGCGTGATTTCTGGTTTAGGCAGAACAATTACTGCTTCTGGCGGAGGAATGGTTGAGACCTTGGAAGATGTTATTCAAACAGATGCAGCTATTAATAAAGGTAATTCAGGAGGGCCACTTTTAAATCTAAGAGGAGAAGTAATTGGGATTAATACTGCTGTTTCTTTAGAAGGAGAAAATATTGGCTTTGCTATTTCTATTAACAAGGCCAAAAAAGACATTAAACAAGTTCAAGAGTTGGGCAAAATTGTTTATCCTTTTTTAGGCATAAGATATGTTGTTCTTAATGAAAAAATCCAAGAGGATAATAATTTGCCAGTAAATTATGGGGCTTATATTACCACTGATAAAAGCTCAGGGCAAACACCTATTACTCCTGGATCTCCGGCCGAAACCATTGGATTAAAGCAGGGGGATATTATTTTAGAATTTGATAGTCAAAAAATTACAACTGATAATTCCTTGGCTGATATTATTAGAAATTATAGTCCTGGAGATAAGATTATTTTAAAAGTTTTAAGAGAGGGAGAAGAAAAATTCTTTACAGTTACTCTCAATGAAAGGAATGAGTAAGCATTGATTTTTTGATAATTTATTGTAAAATAAAAACGCTATGATTGGAGGTAATTTTACTCAAAAAGCTCAAGAGGCAATTTTAAAAGCTCAATCAATTGCTCGTAAAAAAGGACAGCAACAGATTGATGCTTTGCACCTTTTATACTCTTTGCTCTCACAAGAGGAGAGTATTGTTTTAAGTTTGCTTTTAAAGCTGAACGTAAATATTGATGATTTGAAGAATAAAACCAAAAAATCTTTAGAAGGAATCTCAGCTATTATTAGTCCTCAATCTTTTGGTCAGGTTTATTTAACTCAAGATATGGCTAAGGTTTTGGAAAGAGCTCGCCAGGAATCAATTAAAATGGGTGATCAGTATATTTCAGTCGAACATTTGTTTTTAGCTCTTTTAGACAGTTTGACTAAAGCCCAAGAAGTTTTGAAAAAAGCTAATTTCTTAGAATCAAAAGGAGCTCTTTTGGAAAAGAAATCTTTGAATTATGACATTGCTTTAGAGATTTTTAATGAAATTAGGGGAGGAGAAAAAATTACTGACCCTAATCCTGAATCAAAATATCAGGTTATTGAAAAATATGCCCGTAATTTAACTTCTTTAGCCAAACAAGGTAAATTAGACCCAGTTATTGGCAGAGAAAATGAAATCAGAAGATTAATGCAGGTTCTTTCTCGTAGAACCAAAAATAATCCAGTTTTAATTGGAGAAGCCGGGGTTGGAAAAACAGCTATTGTTGAGGGTTTGGCTCAAAGAATTATTCACCAAGAAGTTCCTGAAAGCTTAAAAGAAAAGGAAATTATTGCTTTGGATTTAGGAGCTTTAGTAGCTGGCACTAAATATAGAGGAGAGTTTGAAAACAGAGTTAAAGCTATGTTAAAAGAGGTTGAGAAAGCTGAGGGGAAGTATGTTTTATTTATTGATGAATTACATACTTTGATTGGGGCTGGAGCAGCTGAAGGAGCTATTGATGCTTCTAACCTTTTAAAGCCTGCTTTGTCTCGCGGAGAATTAAAAGCAATTGGAGCTACTACTTTAAAAGAATATCAAAAATATATTGAAAAAGACCCTGCCCTAGAAAGAAGATTCCAGCCAATTTATGTTGCTGAGCCCACTATTGATGATACGGTTGCTATTTTAATGGGTATTAAAGAAAAATATGAAGTTCATCATGGGGTCAGGATTACTGATTCAGCCATATTAGCTTGCGCCCAATTAGCTGCCCGTTATATTACTGATAGATTTTTGCCTGACAAGGCAGTTGATTTAATGGATGAGTCAATGAGTTCTTTGAGATTGGAAATTGAATCAGAACCAGTTGCTTTGCAAGAACTAAAAAAGGAAATTCGTAAATTAGAGATTAAAAAACAAGCCATTAAAAAAGAGAAAAAATCTGAATTAAAGCAAAAAGTTATTGTTCGACAATTAGCTGATTTAAAAGAAAAAGCTAAAAATATTGAAGCTAAGTGGAAGCTTGAAAGAGAAACTATTACTAATATTAAAAAGTTTAAACAAGAGATTGATTTAGCTCGGCTTGAGGTAGAAAAAGGAAGTAGTCAGGCTGACCTTCAAAAAATAGCTGAGATAAAATATGGAAAAATTCCTCAGCTTCAAAAAGATTTAAGGAAAACTGAAAGAAAATTAGCTCGGCTTCAAAAAAACCATCCTCTTTTGAAAGAAGAGATTGAGACTGAAGACATAGCTAAGATTATTTCTCAATGGACCGGAATTCCAGCCACCCAACTTTTAGAAAAAGAAGCTCAAAAATTAAAGGAAATGGAAAATATTATTTCTCATCGAGTCATTGGTCAAAAAGAAGCAATTTCAGCAGTTTCTAATGCTATTCGGCGTTCAAGAGCTGGGATTTCAGAAGAAAACAGACCTTTAGGTTCTTTTCTGTTTTTAGGTCCAACTGGAGTGGGTAAAACAGAAACAGCCAGGGCTTTAGCTGAATTCCTGTTTAATGATGAAAATGCTTTGGTCCAGCTTGATATGTCAGAATATATGGAGCGTCACACTGTTTCTAAAATGATTGGTTCTCCTCCTGGTTATGTTGGGTATGAAGAAGGAGGCCAGCTTACGGATAAAATCAGAAGAAGGCCTTATAGTGTAATTTTGTTGGATGAAGTTGAAAAAGCTCATCCTGAGGTTTTTAATATCCTGCTTCAGATTTTAGAAGATGGAAGATTGACTGATGCTAAGGGCAGGACTGCTTCTTTTAAGAATTCAATTTTGATTATGACTTCTAACCTTGGGTCTCAATATATTTCTAAAATGAGTTCTCTTGGGTTTTTTGGAGAAAAAGAAGATAAAGAAAAAACATCTTTAAAAGAAAAAGTAATGGAAGCTTTAAAAGAAAGATTAAGACCTGAGTTTTTGAACAGGATTGATGAAATTATTATTTTCAATTATCTTGGCAAAAAAGAAATCAGAAAAATAGTTGATTTAGAACTGGCTAAAGTAGCTTCTCGTTTAAAAAACAAGGGAATTAAGATTCAATTTAGTGAAAATGCTAAACAAGTTTTAGCTACAAAAGGTTTTAGCCCTAATTTTGGAGCCAGACCCCTTAAAAGAATAATTCAGAAATTAGTTTTAGATCCTTTGTCATTAAAGATTGTTGTTGGTGAGATTGTGGAAGGTGGTAATGTTAGGATTGATTCAGACAATGGAAAAATTGTTTTCTTGACTCCCAAAAAATTAGTTGAGGGTAAAAGAAAAAAAGTTTCTGTAAAATAATTATGTTTAAAAAAATCTCTAAAATTCTTTTTCTTTTTATTTTTGGAATAGTGGGCGGTATTTTTGCTGATCAGATTCTCTGGCCCTATTTTGTGGAAAAACCTCTTTTTTCTGAATATCGATTAGAACAAACTCCAATTTATGTGACTGAAATAAAACAAATTACAGTTACTGAAAATACTGCTCTTCAAGATGCAATTGAGAGAGTAGAAAACACAATAGTTGGAGTCAGAACCAAGACCGTTGATGGTATTATTTTACAGGGTTCAGGTCTTATTGTTACTTCAGACGGACTTTTTGTGACTTTGAATGATTTGGTTCCAAAAGGTTCTGTTTTTAGTTTTTTTGTGGATGGAGAGTTAGCTGATTTTCAGATTTTAAAAAGAGATGCAAAAGAAAACTTAGCTTTAGTCAAGGTTGAAAAATCTAATTTACCAACTCTTAGTTTTGCTGATTTTGGAAAAATTAAATTAGGCCAAAGAGTTTTTTTAATGGGAATAGTGTTTGAAAAAGCAGGGCCTAAAAAAACAGTTAACCAGGGAATTATTAAAAGCTTTGATGATAATTTAATTGAAACTAATATTTTTGAACAAAACACTTTAGCCGGAAGTCCATTATTTGATATTCATGCTAATATTGTGGGTCTAAACCAGATTAACAAGGATGGAAAAGTTGTTTCTATCCCTGTTAGCAAAATCAAAGAATTTATTGGATTATAATTTATTTTTTTTAAATATTTTAAAGACAAGCTCTATGGGGCTTGTCTTTTTTATGTTTAAGTGGTAGAAAGAAATTAAAGGTTCATCAAAAAAGAAGGTGCGAATGGGTGACCGACGATTTTATAGAAAAAACAATACAACTTCTTGAAAATGAACGAGACCAACTAAAGCTGGAGCTTGTAAATAAGATAGAGCAACGCGACAAAGCAATTAAAACTTTGTCAGAATTGTTCTCTGTTCCTTTTTGGAAAAAGCCCTTCATACCTTTTTTAGAAGAACGTGTCAAAAGAAAATCAGAAAGGTTCAAGAGGAAAATTCCTGCTTTGGAGGAGGAAATAGAACATTATGAGCAGGCAATAGTTCATTTGGCACAAGGAATATATAGTTCAGCAATGTCGCTTCTTAAGAGATTAGCATTCATTGCTTGTCTCGGGAGCGTTAGGGGTACAAAGTGCGTAGAAATCTTAGAACTAATAGAACAGTTGGCTCTTAGAAAAGGCGGAGAAAAAGAACCATTGTAAACACCATAAGTTCCTAAGCTGTGTAGTTGTAAAACCAATACAGCTTTTTTTTTTGTTTCTAAACTATTTTCTGCTAAACTAAGCTTATATGATTAAAAACATTCTATTTGATTGGTCAGGAACTCTGATGGATGATCTGACAACAACTTATAAGGCTACAGTGTATATTTTTGAAAAATTGGGTGGTAAACCCATGTCTTTTAAAGAGTATAGGAAGATGTTCTTTCTGCCTTATATGAATTTCTGGAAACAGCATTTTCCTGATTGTACTAAAGAACAAATAAACCAGCTTTTTAGAGAAGGTCTTGATGCATCTGGTGATACAGAATTATATTCAGGAGTAAAAGATGTGCTTAAAAGATTATACGACAAAGGAATTAAACTGGGTGTAATGAGTTCTGGTCCTGAGGAAAAAATAATTGTAGATGCTAAAAGATATGGCGTGTTTGATTATTTTCAGGAAATAAATGGGACTATTGCTGATAAAGCAGAAGTGATTACAGACATTCTTAAAAGAAATAATTTTCAGCCAGAAGAAACCATGTATGTAGGAGATATGGCACATGATATTGAAGCTGGAAAAAAAGGAGGTGTAGTATCAATAGGAATATCTTGGGGCCACAAACCAAAAGAAATGTTAGAAGCAGCCAATCCAGACTATTTGATTTCTGATATTGCTGAATTGGAAAAACTATTAGACTAGATTTAGTAAGCGCTTATTAGATGGAGGTTCGAGTCCTAC
>SDBV01000464.1_pt1 | contig 58220 bp, 42 predicted proteins | sample 2277081 | NCBI WGS metagenome assembly SDBV01 (sample SAMN10402039, study PRJNA504765) | marine sediment metagenome | isolation source: marine sediment core GS10_PC15, 223 cmbsf | place: Arctic Ocean: Southern Knipovich Ridge | collected 2010
GGGGCCGCTTCTTTGCCGCTTATCGCCGAGATTATGGTGCTCTTGCCCGACTGCATTAAACCTATGAGTGCCGCTTTCACTTGTCGCTCCTGATTGCTCAAACAGGCCGATTGGTCAGTTTGAGAGTTTTTAATTTTTAGTTCTTAGTTTTTAGTTAAGGGTTCGGCCCTTGGCCGACGCTATTATAATATGGATTCCCGCCTGCGCGGGAATGACAATTCCTATAGAGTATTACAAAACCACTTTTTACGTTGCGAATGCCCGGTAAAGGGGCATCATTGGGCTCATTAGAACCTTTTTTTGTCTAAATGGCCAACTTTTTTATTTTTTCTGTCGCAAAATGGGTTTATTCTGCACTATATAGTGAGGATTCGAATTCTTGCTCGTGCTACGTAGCGGGCTACTTTGCAGAGTAGTGAAGTTTTTTTGAGGTTTTAATGTCGGAAAGTGACCAATACTACATTGAACAGTGTCTGAATGGCCACCCGGACGAGTTCCGCGGACTTGTTCGGCGGTATCAGGCGAATGTTTCGGCTTACCTGTCGGGTAAACTGGGCAACAGGAGTTCGGCAGAAGAAGGGGCTCAGGAAACATTTGTTCGAGCGTACTTCGGCTTGTCTGAATTGAAGAAACGGGAATCTTTCTATTCCTGGCTGTTGGGTATTGCTAACCGGGTGGCAAAGGAACAGCTAAGGAACCGCAAAGAGTTTGCCGGTCTGGATAGTTTGGCGCAACAAGCATGTGAGGAACGTAAAGTTGATGTGGAACTGGAAAAAGCAATTGCTGGGCTATCTGACTCTTACAGGGAAATAGTTCTTCTAAGGTTCTATGCTGACCGGTCCTGCTTACAGATAGCCGAACAGTTGAATATGCCGATCGGCACGGTCACTAAACGGCTTTCAAGAGCTTACGCGAAATTAAGGCAGTTGCTAAGTGATAAAAAAGAGGTGCGAAAATGAACTGCACAGAATGTAAAGAAAAACTGGTCGAATTACTCGAAGGGCTGTTGTCTCAAACGCAAAGGCAAACAGTTGAAGAACATCTGGAAGGTTGTAAGCAGTGTCAGGGAGAATTTCAAGAGCTGAAAGAACTTAGCGAAAGATTGACTTCTGATAGTGAGACCCGGCAGCAAAGTGACCTGGAAGATGTCGTTTTCAACCGGATAATTCGCCAGCAAAATGAAAAATTAAAACAAGCTGACAAGGTCAATCGTCAGTTTAGAATATGGAGACTAATTATGAACAGCAAAATAACAAAATATGCCGCAGCAGCGGTGATAATTATTGCAGCAGTTTTATCTGTAAACATTTTCAACAACACAATGCCTGTGGCTTATGCAATAGAGCAAACTATTGAAGCCAGCCACTCCGTTCGTTATTTGCATACCAAGAATTATGAGCCTGGCCATGACGAGCCAAAAGAATTCTGGGTGGAATTTGACGATTCCGGCCAAGTCAGGCATGTCCGGATGGATTTTCCAGAATGGGCGGGAGGTGGTGACGGCCCCAAAATAATAGTCTGGAACGATAACATAGTAGACACCTGGTTTAAGCGGAAAAAGAGTTTGATCAGAATGCCCAACAGGACTGTTGCTGACAGTATGCTTCAAATGGTGAAAATGTTTGACCCTAAGGGAGTACTTGAGCGATTACGTGACCAGAAACTCGAAGGCCTGGTAGCCATTGAGATCGATCAGCCTTCAAACAAGTCAGAACCTATCGTCGTAACAGCAACATCATTGCCGGCAAACACTGTAATGCCCGGAAAGCGGGGCGTATTATACATTGACCAGAGTACCAAACTGGTTACACATATTGATCTTTATCTGTTAAAAGACGATGAATATGAATATGCCGGCACGATAGAGTTTTATGATTATAATCAGCGAATAGATCCTAAAATGTTTACCTTAGACGAAGCACCGTCCGATCTTACGAAAATTGATTACACAACACAAGTAATCGGCCTTATTCAGGGAGATCTCACCGACAAAGAGATCGCAGTTAAAGCAGTACGTGAATTTTATGAAGCGTTGATCATCAAGGATTATGCTAAGGCTGGACAAATTTCCGGCGGTTCGCCTGCAAAAAAAACACAGGAACGGTGGCAGGATATAACTGTTCTACAGATAGTTTCGATCAGCGAGCCAATCCCTCATCCCTATCCCGGTGTTGGCGGTTTCCAGGTTCATTGTGAAATTGAAATTGAAAAAGATGGTGTCAAGTCAATTTTGAAACCATATGGGCCAGGTGTTCGCCCTGTACATGGCCAGCCGCATCGCTGGAACATTCATGGTGGAACTTATTAGACAATCATATTCGTACAAAACAATATCTCAGCACAGGTCGGTTTTTGTGGAATCGGCCTGTGCATTTTTTTAGAAGCGTTTTTTGTATGCATGGCAATAGGGTAGTGTCTTTTTCTTTTCGTAATATTGCTGGTGGTTGTCTTCTGCGGGGTAGAACTTATCAGCTTTGGCGATCTTGGTCGCTACCTTGTAGCCTTTTTGTTTTAGGGTTTCGATCAGTTTGGCTGCGATCTCTTTTTCGCTGTTATCGGCATAGAATACTACCGAACGGTATTGCGTGCCGACGTCCGGGCCCTGACGGTTTACCTGTTCGGGGTCGTGAATCTCGAAGAATAATTTTGTCAGAGTCTCAAAATCTGTTTTGGCTGGGTTGTAAATGACTTCCATTGTTTCGGCATGGCCGGTTTTTCCGGTGCATACTTCTTCATAGGTCGGGTCAGCTTTATGGCCGCCCATGTAACCTACTTGCGTGGAAATAACACCATCTGCTTTCTGGAAAAAGTGCTCGACGCCCCAAAAGCAACCGCCGGCGAAATATGCCTTTTGTTTATTCTCAGTTTGCTGTGGTTTTATGAAATTAAGCGAAAGCGAATTGACACAGTAGCGCGTGTTCTTCGGGGTGTGTTCTTCTCCGGTGAAGACGTGGCCAAGGTGGCCGTCGCAGTTTGCGCACAATATCTCTGTCCGTCTGCCGTCCGGGTCGGGCAGACGCTTTACCGTTCCTTCAATAGCGTCGTCAAAACTTGGCCAGCCACAGCCGGATTGGTATTTGTCGCTGGATTCGAAAAGCTTTGCGTCACATCTCTTGCAGATATAGGTGCCGGTCTCTTTGTGTTTGTCGTATTTTCCGGTGAAAGAGAGCTCTGTTCCTTTATCGACAATTATAGCTTTCTCTTCGGGCGTCAATTCGTTAAAATTTTTGTCGGTCTCATCATTTTTCATTTTTTCCACTCCTGAAGATAAAAACCGATCCTCTGCGGGAGGCGATATCCCAACATACCATATTGCCGCAGCCACAGCCACTGCTACCACTAATAACATTAAAATCCGCTTGGCGATCACTTGTCCTCTATCGTTGCTTTTTCTTTTTCGGCGTCGATGAATTTTTCTATTTCTCGTTGTCGGTTCTCTTCTGTGAGTTCTTTTACGATAAGCTCTTTGACATCATCGAGGGGGCATTGGATGGGGTCCTTCTTATCGAATACCTTTGCGATGTGAAATCCGAACTGGGTCTCGAAGGGTTCGCTGATCTGGCCGACTTTAAGATCGAAGACGACGTCCTCGAACGGCGAAACCATCTGGCCGCGTGCGAAATAGCCGAGGTCGCCGGCTTTTTCGGGGCAGTCGGAGAGCTTGGATGCTGTTTCCTCGAAGTTGTCCTCTGCAAGGATAGTGGCGTATATTTCGTCGATCTGCTGCTTTGCCTTTGCGGCGTCAATTTCGGGGCCGGTGTGCTTTATGATGTGCGAAGCTCTGATGGTTTCCGGAATGAGGAACCTGTCAATGTTCTTGTCATAATATTTTTTTACGGCTTTGTCGGTTGGAGTTTTCGCTTTGGCGGTTAGCCTGTTGACCAGATGCTCTAACTGCATTTGCTCGGCAATACTTTCCTTGACCTGGGCCTCCTTGTCCGGGGCCATACCGAGCTGTGCGAAAAATTTATCTTTTCCGCCTGCGTGCTCTATAGCTTCATTAAAAGCGACGTCAATATCAGTAGGGTCTATCGACTCGCACTTTTTCAGGGAAATCTGCCGCATGAGTACATGTTCGATGACGTTTTCCCGCGACCACTGCCAAAGCTGTTCTTTGCGCTGTTCGGGAGGTTGATCGGCAAAGGTCCTTTCGTAATCGGGCTTGAGCCTTTTGACTTCGGCTTCTATGCGAGCATCGTCAATCTTTTCGCCATTAACATAAAGTGCCATAATAATCTCCAATCTGAAAAATCAAGATCGCTGCGTTACCACCTCAACGGTACAATTCGGCATTGCCGATAAGAACCTCTTGCCGTAATTTTTTCGTACGATGCGGCTGTCGAGTACGACGACGATACCGGTGTCGGTTTTATTCCGTACGAGCCGGCCAAAGCCCTGCTTGAACCTAATGATAGCCATCGGCAGCTGGTATGTAAAGAACGGACTTTCACCTTCAAGGCGTATCTGCTCGATCCTGCCCTGTATGAGGGGATGATTGGGGACGGCAAATGGCAGGCGGACGATGATGACGTTACTGAGTGCCTGGCCTGGGACGTCGACGCCCTGCCAGAAGCTGTCGGTTCCGAAAAGGACACTGCTATGGTCGGCTTTGAAATACTCTAACAGGGTGGAGCGGTCAGTGGATGCCCCCTGGGTGAGGAGGTCCATTTTGTTTTCGGCTAAGAAATCTGTGAGGCCGTCGGCGAATTTTCGCAGCATCGTATAACTGGTGAAAAGTACAAAGGCTTTGCCGCCGGTCTGGAGGAGGTATTTTTTTATCTTCTCCATTGCGTTGTCCGCGAAATCTTTATTATTGGGCTCGGGCAGGTCGGCTTCGATGTACATCGTTACCTGTCGCTTGTAATCGAAGGGCGAGCCGAGCTGTAAGGCTTGAAAATCTTCGAGGCCTATGCGTGAGGCGAAGAACTCAAAACCGCCAGCGTTATCGGCGCCATCGCAACTGAGGGTAGCGCTTGTCATAATAACGGAATTGAACTTGTCAAAGAGGCAGCGTTTGATATCCGGGCCGACGTTTAGCGGAGCGCTTCGCAGGGATATACGTCTTCGCCTGCCCGTGCTGACCTCGACCCAGTAAATACTGCCCTCGCGAGGTTGAGTGAGAAATTCTTTTATCGATTCTTCGATGCCCTTGCAGCGGTCGATATATCTTTCGAACTCGAACTTGTCATTTTCGTCTTTGCCCTTTTTGGCGAGTTCACCGAGAGCAAGGCGAAGCTCTTTTAGGACATCGGTTATATTATCGTCGACAAAGTTGGGATGACACTTGCCGGAAGTTTCGTCCTTTGCGTGTTCGTGCCAAGCCTGGATCTGCGCAAAGAAAACCTTTGCCGCTTCTGCGCATTTGGTGACGAGAGCTATTACTTTATCGGCTCCGGTGGTAAAGGCGAGCAGGCCCCTTCGGGTTCTGGCGTTGTAGAGATGGTTTAGCAGGTAGCTGATCGTGTAATTCGTTATGTTTATGCCGAAATGATCCTCGGCGACATGCTCGACATTATGGGCTTCGTCGATGACCACGAAATTGTAATCGGGCAGTATTCCAGGCGAGACTTCCTTTAGCACAAGATCGCTAAAGAGCAAGGCGTGATTTGCGACAATTATATTAGCGGTTTCGAGTTTTCGTCTGGCCCGCCAGTAAAAGCAATCTTTAAAGTGCGGGCATTTTCTACCGCGACAATTGCCGTGCTCGCTTTTTACCGCATCCCAGACCGCTGGCGAGGGAACTTCGGGCATGTCACTCAACGATCCGTCATCGGTATCGGAGACCCAAGCCGCGACAAGCATAAGGTCATTGATCAGTTCCTTGAAGAGGCCCTTCTGCCTGGCAATGGCGTAATCGAGGCGTCGCTTGCAAAGATAATTGGTTCTGCCTTTGGCGAGGCACGCAGTAAAATCGCCGGGTATGACGTCTGCCAGAAAGGGGATGTCCTTATTGATGAGTTGTTCCTGCAAGCTGATGGTGTATGTGCTTACGATCACCTTGCCGCGTTTTCGCAGTACCTGATCGATGGCACTTACAAGATACGCGAAACTCTTGCCTACTCCGGTTCCGGCTTCGACGGCTAAATGTCTGGGTTTGTTGAAAGCCTTTTGGACAGCTTGTGCCATCTCGATTTGCTGTGGCCGCATTTCGTAACCGTCGTAGGCTTGGGCGACCAATCCATCTTCACCGAGGACATCGCTCATGCTCAGGCTGTCAGAGTCATTAAAGTCAATCAAGGAAGCCTCTCATTTCGTGTCGTCTCTTCCGGAGTTTATTGTTTTTTTAAGCGATCTAACCGCCTGACTTTCGGTCATTGCGTCGACGGCTTCATTGATGTGCTGATTTGCCTTGGTGGTGTTGCCGAGGTTGTGATAAATATAGGCCATGAGAAAAGAGAGTTCACCGGATCCGCTTTTCTGCAGCCACTTGTCCATCTCGACGAGTCTGTCATCTATCACGTCCCTGCTGGAGAGGAATTCGGCAAGGTCAACCTTTTGGGCGGCATGATCCGGCGACAACAAAAACGCTTTCGAGAGAAAGAACGAAGCGCTCATGTATTCACCGGCGGCAAAAAGTGAAAGTGCTTTCTTCGCCATGACAGGAGCGTTTTCGCGGTCATATATAGCCGCCAAAGTGTACATATCAGCGGCTTTGTAGTATCTGCCCTCTTTGAGGAACATCTTGGCTCGCAATGTATACTCGCCGTATTTCGCGGCTGCGAAACTTTTATATGTTTTATGAGAGCCCAATATGTTAAGCGCTTTTTCGTGCTCGGCTCTTCCGATCTTCATCCATTTGCCAAAGGGGCCCTTGTCCACAGCTTCGGTGTCTTTGGTTTGGGCGTTGTCGGGGGTAGCGGGTTCTATCTTCTTTTCGTCTTCGGCGGGCTCTTCAAGGAGTTTTTCCGCCTCCTTGTCCAGTTCCTTTTGCATCTGTTCGTGAATATCGGCGTAGTCGGTCGGGACATCTTCTACTGTTTGTGGTTTGTCGGGTTCGAGAGGCTGGGGCGGCTTGAAATGCTGCAAAAGTTTCGTTTCCTGCAAATCGTTCTTAACTTCTCTTGACTCTATTGTGAGCGTGTCTTCGTTGAAAAGACTTTCCTCTTTCAAGATGCGGTCCATATCCTGCTGAAACTTCCTGAGCTGACGCTGCTCGGCGAGGGCTGTTTCAAGCTCGCTAACTTCGGCGGTAAGGGGTCTGGACTGAGTATAATAACCCTTGAAAGCGGCGTTTAGACTTGATAGGGACTGCAATTTGCTTCTGCCGATCTCTCCAGTGAATTGCATCTGCGGGGGCATAAGACGCGGAGAGATCCGAGCCCGGTTAAACGAAGTTATCGTAGGTAACGGGGAAAACTGCGATTGAAACGGCGAAGAACTGTCAGGGTAAAAAAGTCCGCCAGCGTTGAGGGAGTCGGAATTGAGCAGGGAAGAATTGAGGGTTCCTTGCAGTATGGATAGCTCTGACGTCGAATTGTACGGTATGATACCCTGAAAATAGCTTCCGTCGGGTAGACTGCCGGTAACTACGAGGTCGCCGATGGCGCCGTAATTGATCCGGGGTTTTCGTATGAGTCCACTGGTGCCGGCTTGCGGGATCGTCGCTTTGCCGATGGAGTCTTTGCCCGGATAGTCAAAACAGAAACCGGCTGGGACAATTATTCCGACAAAAATAATTACAATAAGTTTGAGCCAAATGTTTTTCATATCACACCTACTAATCAGAATCTAATTTTTTATCCGTATTATATTTGGGTTTTTCGGCCCAGTTAAGTTTGCCAGCCAGCGTATCCCACTGCGTTCGCGTCGGGTTATTTACGACCTGGAACGAACCTTGATGCCGCCGAACCTTTACGAGGTCACCCTTTACTAAATTCTGCGAAACCTCGCCATCAAGTATCAGCGACGTGCCGGCATTGACTTTTATGGTTTGTATCTCTACGACACTTTCGGCACTTATTACGATCGGCCTGAAACTTAAAGAATGCGGGCATATCGGGGTAATTACGATCGCTTCCAATCCGGCACTCAAGATAGGGCCGCCTGCCGAGAGGTTGTAGGCCGTTGAGCCGGTCGGCGTCGAGATTATCACACCGTCACTGATACAGCCGGCTAACGAATTGCCCTCAACGGCTATCTTAAGCTCTACCATATTAAAGGGTTGGCCCGATGCGATCACCATATCGTTTATAACAGTTGAGCTGAACTTCTCGGTGCCGTCGCTTATGACGCTGCAGCGAAGTATCATTCTCTTTTCAATGAGCCCATTGTCACTGGTGATACGCTCGAAAAGCGTTTCGAGTTCGTCGATACTGAATTCGGCGAGAAATCCCAATTTGCCGACATTTACGCCGATAACGGGGACATCTGCTTCGCTGAGGTCTCTGGCAGCCGAAAGTATTGTTCCGTCACCGCCGAAAACCACCGCAAAATCGGCCTTTCGCAGTGTGTCGACCGGACAACTGCCATTAAAACAATTGGCAATTATCTCGGCTTGGCCGTTGGCAAATTCGACAAACCGCTCAACAGCCTCAGCGGCATAACGCCGTTTCGGATCACCGAAGATTATGATCTTTGGGTTAGCCATTTTTTCCCCGCTTTAATTAAACAATTTCGTAACATATTAGCCATTTGCAAAAACCATGGATTCCCGCCTGCGCGGGAATGACAAGTCGTAAAGTATTAAACAATTCCCATTACCAGATCGACGATACTTTCTGTGCTTATGCCTATATCGTCAAGCTGAACATTTCTTAACCCGGCTCTTACGAATCCATCGGGTCCGCCGAGGACAATGACCTTGCCATTGGTCAAATTCGTTGCCGTTTTGTATTTTCCTGCTTGCTTTGCGGCAACCAGTTCCATTACTGCCGAGCCGAATCCGCAGGTGATGCTGTGATCTTCGATGGTTACGACTGTCTTTCCGGCCAGGACCATGTCGGCGATGCTTTCATCGACCGGTTTTGCAAAGCGGGCATTTATCACGGTTACATCTATTCCTTTATCGGCAAGAACGCCGGCTGCCTTGACCGCCTGGGTCAATATGCCGCCAAGAGCGACGAGTACGATGTCGCTTGCGCCCTGATGCAGTATTACACTCTTGCCAGTTTCGAAGGACTGCGTACAGGAGTTTTCCGGGCCCAACTTTTTTATGATCATTGCCTGGGCGGTATCGGCTGTGGTATCCTTTGGGTATCGTATTGCCACGGGGCCATCATGTTGAACGGCGAATCTGAGTGCTGCGGCAACTTCGCTGCCATTAGCAGGGACGGCAAGGACCATATTCGGGAGCATTCGCAGGAATCCAATGTCCAACATCCCATGATGCGTGGGGCCATCGCTGCCGACTAATCCGCTGCGGTCAATACAGAAGATAACGGGCAAATTCTGAAGGGATACTTCCTGGAAAATCTGATCGAAGCCCCTCTGCAAGAACGTCGAGTAAATACACACAACGGGTTTCAGTCCCTGCTTTGCAAGGCCAGCGGCTATATCGACAGCCATACTTTCGGCGATACCGACGTCATAGAATCTGTCCTTGAATTGATCGCGGAACTTCGCCAGGCCCGTTCCATCGGTCATGGCAGCGGTGATAGCGACAATGCGGTCGTCTTGGGCGGCGAGCTCTACAAGGGAATCACCAAAGGCCTGAGTGAAAGTTGTTTTGTCCAACTCAACTTCATCTTCGATCTTACCGTTTATCTCAAAGGGGCCGGTAGAGTGGAACCTTGCGGGGTCGTCGCCGGCGGGGCTGAAACCCTTGCCTTTCTTCGTATATACATGCAGCAAAGCGGGCATGTTCAGCTCACTCATCGCCCGGAAAATGCTTATCAGCGAGGCGATATCGTGGCCGTCAACGGGGCCGAAATAAGGGACGTTGAGGCTTTCGAAAAGTTTGCTCGGTGATATCGCCATTCTGAGCGTTTTTTTGAAACTCTCAAGTGCGCCTTCCATCTTTTTGCCGATGAAGGGCAGGTGCTCAAGTATGTTATTTGTCGTCCGGCGAATGTCCTCGTAAGTATGGCTGAGTCTTACCTTCGAAAGGAAACTGGCTATCGAGCCCTGGGTGGCGTCTATTGCCATTGAGTTGTCATTTAGAACGATGAGCATTTGCCGGTTGGCAAGTCCGAGATTATTGAGGGCTTCGAACGAGAGGCCATTGACAATACTTGCGTCACCGACTATGGCAACGATTTTTTCGTCGGTGCCATTCTGGCGGGCACCAAGGGCCATTCCGAGTGCTGTCGCTATCGAAGAGCCGGCATGGCCGACGCTGAATTTGTCATATTCACTTTCGGCTGGGTTCGGGAAACCACTCAAACCGTCGCGCTGGCGAAGCCGGGTGAACTGGGCTTTTCTGCCGGTAAGAATCTTGTGGGCATAACACTGGTGGCCGACATCCCAGAGCAGATGATCCTTTTTGAAATCAAAGATATAGTGCAGTGCGATGGTAAGCTCTATCACGCCGAGATTGCTCGCTAAGTGTCCACCACTGAGGCTTACCGAATGCGTTATATAGTCCCGCACCTGGTCCGCGAGTTTTGTCAACTCCTCAACCGACAAAAGATGAAGGTCCTGGGGACCGTTTATGCTGTCAAGTAACTTATCCATCAATGCCTTTCATAATGCCCAATATCCATTTGCCGATAAGGTCACGGCCATACTGTTATTTCGTTCTTTTCAAAAGTTCCATCGCAAGCTGTCTTAATATATCGGCTTCGGCGGAGAAAATGTCCAGCGTTTCAATTGCTTCGTCGGCCAGGCTTTCGGCTATCGCTCGCGAGGCGTCCATGCCGACTATCGAAGGGTATGTCATCTTGCCCTGCAACCGGTCCTTGCCGGCGGTCTTGCCCAATTGCTCGCTGCTGGCGACAACGTCAAGGATGTCATCGACTACCTGAAAACCCAACCCTATCTTTAAGCCGTATTCCCTGAGGCGGTCGATCTGTTTTTCATCGGCATTACCGGCAACAGCACCCATTTCCGCAGCAGCGGCGAACATCTTTGCCGTCTTGTTCACATGGATATATTCGAGCATCTCGATATCATCTGCGGTATTTGTACTTGCAATATCTGTCATCTGGCCGGCGATCATACCCGAGGGGCCGGCTGCCTGTGCGAGGATCCTTATGAGCCTTACGGTGACGGCAGGCTGAGCGTTCTGGTTTGCGAGAATATCGAATGCCAAAGTCAGCAGCGAATCGCCCGTGAGTATTGCCGTCGCCTCATCGAAAGCCTTATGGCAAGAGGGCTTGCCCCGCCGCATATCGTCATCGTCCATCGCGGGCAGGTCGTCGTGGACCAGCGAATATGTATGCACCATCTCAATGGCACAGGCGGCTGCTTTTGCCTGGTCGGTGATCTGGCCGGTGACGATCTCACAGGACCAAAGGGCGAGAGTGCCCCGCAAACGTTTGCCAGGTGCGTCAAGCGTGTATTGCATAGCCTTTTCAAGATCGGCATTGATCGGGCGGCTGGACTCCAATGCCTCAGCTAAGGCGGTATTTACAACTTGGGCGTTTTGGGCGAGAGCGCCCTTGAAATCAACCTCAAATAACCGATTTTTATGCATGTAACACCTTTAATGCCAACTGGTGATGGCTTTTTTAGTATTTTTTGCTATTATAATCGTTTTGGCGTTGTTTAACAGTAAATAATTGTCTTTTGCAGGACCGATCCTTTGCCATGATCTTAATTCTCGGTGTAACCGCAAGCGGAAAGAGCAAACTGGCCTTTGAGCTGGCCCGGACGATCGGCGCTGAGATCGTCAGCATCGACTCGATGAAGGTATACAAACGTATGGACATCGGGACGGCTAAACCTGCTTTTGAGCGGCAAAAACAGGTTAAATACCACCTTATCGATGTTGTAGAGCCCAGCGAATCCTTCTCCGTGGACCGGTTCCTTACGCTGACCGATGCCGCTATCGAGCAGATTCAAGCGGCGGGCAAACCGGTCATCGCAGTTGGCGGAACGGCTATGTACATAAAGACCCTTTTGTATGGACTTTTCGAAGGGCCGGGGACCGAGGATAAATTGCGGCAGGAACTTAAAGACCGCATCCAGACCGAAGGGTCCGCCGGGCTCCACGACGAACTTGCCCGAATAGATCCGGCTGCCGCCGAACGTATCCATCCCAATGATGAACGGAGGATCATACGGGCACTTGAGGTGTATAAACTTACCGGAAAACCCATCAGTTCGTTCCAGAAACAGTTCGAGTCGGAACAGATGCGCGACGACTGGACGATAATCGGCTTGCGACGGGCGAAACCTGTCGAAAGCAGCCGGATAAACCTCCGCGTAAAGAAGATGATCGAAAAGGGACTTGTCGATGAGGTCAGATCACTTCTGTCAGAAGACGAACCCCTCAGCAAGCAAGCTGGTTGCGCTATCGGTTATGCAGAGATCATCGACCACCTCAATGGGAATCTGAGCCTGGACGAAGCAATAGAAAAGATAAAGATAAATACCCGCCGCCTTGCCAAAGGTCAACGGACGTGGTTTAAAACTTTTAAGAATGTAAACTGGATCGATGCAACAGAAGACGATAGCGATGAAGACATCCTGCAAAGGATCTTGATGTTGATCAAGCCATAAAAAAGATGCTGTTTATTTTTTCTTACTCTTGATAAGCGAAAACCCGCCCAAACCCAGCATAATAATAGTCGCAGGCTCCGGAGCGGTAACAACATACGCACTTTCTATGATGACATCCTCAACAGGTACATCAGACATCAAAACCCCATGTGGGAACTGTTGAGTACTCGTAGCTACTGCCGCTATTGCGTCGACCACGTCCATACCGAAAGCAACCACACCAAAAACCGCTTTGGATTGATCCAACCCCGTGTTGTCTGCATGATTGATATAGAACTGAGACGTTGCCGAATTCGGCGGGCCACTGACCATCGCGATCGTACCGCTGAGATTGCTAAGGCCGTTACCGCTTTCATTGACTATAGGGCTATAAGTTGGTGTGATCCGATTTAAATCCTGGTCAAATACGCCGCCCTGTATAATTGCAGGATCGTCAGAAATACGGTGAAAGATCAGTCCATCGTAGAAACCGTCGGTGACGTAATTGAGAAAGTTAGCTACTGTGATCGGTGCAGCGACATCGTCCAATGCCAGCCCGATATCACCATAATTGGTTTCGAGCGTCACATTAACGATGTTTGCGTAACCCGGCCCTGCTAATGCAAGAACGCAAACAACAATTAAAACGCATTTCATTTTAATACCCCCCTAATCTGAAGTAAATTCCTGTAAACTTCAAAGAAATCAAAAAACTGATGGTGACATACACAAGCAAGTCGCACTGTAGAGATAATATCTCAAGATTCAAAAATGAAAGTACATCAACCCTCGTCAAAAACCCCCGTTATGACAATGTACATTGTAGCAAAATAGTATTTACGATTCAAGGGCAATTACTGAATATCACAAAAAAAACTTCTTTCCACGCCCATGGGCGCAGATAACGACCTTTTTATAGGAACTTGCGGATTTTTTTTTGCCCTTCCAAAGCAAATCAAAAAAACTTCACGTTGATCGACCCATAAAAAAAGGCCGCGGGCATAATGCCCGCAGCCATTAAAGATTCATAAAAGATATGCTTTTAGTCTCATCTCTTGAGAAGTGAAAGTCCACCCATGCCCAACACAATAATAGTCGCAGGCTCCGGAACAGTAATATACACACTGTTTATGATAACATCATCAACAGGTACATTTTGCATCTGCCATCCCATATTCGGGGACACTTCCGTACCGTAAGTTACGCCTGCTATCGCATCGATCACATTCAAACCGAAAGTAACCTCACCAAAAACCGCATAGGCTTGATCCAGACCCATGTTATCGTCATGATTGATGAAGAACTGAGACGTTGCAGAATCAAAACCGCCGCCTCTGGCCATCGCTATCGTACCGCGAAGATTACTAAGACCGTTATCACTTTCATTGACTATGGGGCCATAAGTTGGTGTAATGTAATTTAAACTCTGGTCATGCCCGCCCCCCTGTATCATGAAACCGCTGATCACACGGTGAAAGATCAGCCCATCGTAAAAATCATCGTTGACGTAATTGAGAAAATTATCCACCGTGATCGGCGCAGTGTCATGATCCAGTGCCAACCCGATATCCCCGTAGTTGGTTTCAAGCGTTACATTAATGATGTTTGCATAACTCGGCCCTATTAATGCAAGAACGCACGCAACAATTAAAGCTCTTTTCATCTTAATACCCCCTGATCTGAATTGTTAAACTTTACCGGTTTTATAAAACCCCCAAAAACAGCGGCGACATACACAAGCAAGCCGCACTGTAGAGACAGCACCCCAAAACCATAATTTGAAAGTGCATCGCCCCTGTCAAAACCTGCGTTATGACAATGCATATTGTACCAAAAAGGTATTTACGATTCAAGGGTAATGGCCGTTGTACCACAAAAAAACTTGATTTTACGCCCATAAACACCGATATTGGCCCTTTTATGGGAACTTGGTGAAACTTTTTTTACCTTCCCAAACCAGGCTGAAAACCCTTTTAATCGCAGTTGCGATAGACTATAATTCTCGCAAGAGGCTTAATGATTAAATAGAGACTCAGGGGCGTTTAGCTCAGTTGGCTAGAGCGCACGGATCACACCCGTGAGGTCACAGGTTCGAGTCCTGTAACGCCCAATCAACACCCAATAGGTGTATTCTGTCACGTTGCGAGGATCCGCCTTTTGCTCTTATGGGTGACTGAAGGGGTTGACAAAGTATCCTGCTCTGCCTTAATGGGTGTGTCCGCTGGCATCGACTCTGTTGTTGGCGGTTAAATCCCTGGGATACTCCTGGTTGTCAATCGGACAATGGGGCGGGCCATCCGGAAAATAAGCAGTATCTTCGCTTACATCTTTGAGCTTGGCGGGGAAAATGCCGTTTCTGACATAATATCGCTCGATCGTAGAGTTGAGAATAGCAATATTCGTAGTACATGACCTTGCATTGGCTTTGGCGGCACTTTGTGATATACGCGGAATAGCGATGGCAGACAATGCCGCCAGTATCAAAACGACGATCAATAACTCAATGAGAGTTACACCAGATCTGTTTTTTTTATCAGACACGTTTTTAGCGACTCCCTTGCGGTTAATTGGAACAACACTACACTTTATATGCATGTATCGGCAAGAACTGAGGGGGTATTAAGAAAAAAAGAGGGAACGTGACGTCCTATAAGTCGCAGTTTGCCTATTTTGGCCTTTTAATTCGGAAGGTGCCGGGCATCGACATAGAAGGCCCCTACTGTCCTTCTGTTTGGTAACTGGTTGGTAAAGTACGCCTGTAAATTCTGCGAGCCACTATCCAGTTCAAGGACAAACTCTACAAAAAACGCCCCCGGTTCGATGGTCTTCTCGGCTGCGATGTTGCCGCAGTTAAGATGAGCTCGGCCGGGGCGCAAACGCACCTGTATATCTGAATCGGCCGGTAATATCCTCAGCGTCAACCTGTATCGTCCCGCACTTGGTATATATATCGCCCACGCCCCGCTGGATGCAAACGAAAGCTCGCTGCTTACCGTGCCATCATTGACCCATGCGGCAACTGCGGCGGGGACTTTTCTAAGTCGATCCTGACTCGGCGATGCAGCGAATTTGTCAGGCCTCTGCCAATCCTCAAACGACAGTGTTACAACCTTGTTGCCAACACCTAAGACAACCCGGTCCTTTACTGGAGATGCGGATCGTTGCTGGAGCTCGATGGGTCTCTCAACTGACCAGTGCCCGACAGACAAGCATCCGACGGACGCAAGCAAAAGCCCACACAAAGCTACGAATATGATAACACATTTCAAATTCATTTGTCACCACCATATACGCTTTGGCCATGGGAGTCGTAGGCGACCACGGCTGGGAAATCCAACACCTCTAAGCGTCTGATCGCCTCGGTGCCGAGGTCGTCATAGGCTACTATCTCAGCGGCGGTGATATGCTTACTTAAAAGCGCTCCGGCTCCACCGATAGTCGCGAAATGGATCGCCCCATGCTCCTTGAGGGCGTCGCGGACCTCGCGGCCACGATAGCCTTTGCCGATCATGCCCTTTAGGCCGGCTTTGATAAGTTTTGGCGAAAAGGCGTCCATGCGGGAAGATGTCGTGGGGCCTGCGGCTCCGATCGCAGCGCCATCCCTGGCTGGCGTTGGTCCGACGAAATAAATCACCTGGCCGGCAAGGTCCATCGGTAGATCGTCGCCAGCGTCGATAAGCTGGCAAAGCCTTTTATGCGCTACGTCCCGGGCGGTATAGACTACGCCGGTTATCTCGACCTCATCGCCAGCTTTGAGAGACTTGACGACGGCATCGCTTAAAGGCGTTTGCAATTTGATTATTTCGCTCACATTTGCTCCGTATGAAACCTATAGATCCGCCCCCATATTATCTAACCCGCCTGCCGCTGTCAACTAATCTAAAAGAACGCAGCAAATCTCATCCTGTGTGCGGATGAAAAGACGATTACCGGCCAGTGCAGGATGCGACCAGACCTCGACCTTATCAAAAAGTTCCAACCTTGATATGGCTCTGTAACCGGCAGCGCTTGCCTCGAACAGCACAAGCTCACCTTCGACCGTCGTCATGAGCACCCGCCCGTTACCGGCGATCAATGTCATATAATCATAAAATGCATCGTCATCAACCGACCACCGCGTACGGCCATCTTCAACGTCAAGGCAATACAACCCGGCTGCTTCACCGAATATCAGCCCGTCTACAATAATCGGAGTCGAACAGTCCGGTGAAAGGTCCATATTCTGCCAGAGGGGTTCGGGGTTTATTATTCCCTCCCGGGTAAAGGCGTAGAGCCTGGCGCCATTATTTTCAGTTACCGCCAGAATCCTGCCGTTAGTAGCTGCGAGAGTGGGAACATTGAAATCACCTTCAATCTCCGGCAAGACGGTCCAGAGGCGCATTCCGGTTTCGACATCCCAGCCGCCTATCGATATCGCATCGTAGCCGACGAATTGCTTTACACCGCCGAATTCGCCAACGATAAAACTCGAATAAGACGCCTGAACTCCGGCTGTCTTCCATATCACCTTGCCTGTAAAACGATCCAAAGCGACGATGGAGGCATCTTTCGCGCCGGGATTGACTATCAGCTTATCGCCAATTACCAGCGGCGTCGAACTTGCTCCCCATGTGACAAGCTCGGCGTTGAATTGCTCAACGATGTTCATCGACCATACGATCTCGCCGGTATGAAGCTTGACGCAATTGAGGTCGGCGAAGGCACCGAGCAGATATACAAGGTCGCCACAGATAACCGGGGTTGCCCGCGGCGAATTACTGTAATCCATTGCCGGCGCCGCCCTGTATTTGATCTGCCACATCTGGCGTCCGCTATCGGCATCAAGGCATCGGAAAATGTCATGTTCTTTAGCCTCATCTTTATCGGCTACGATGACGAAGCCATCGGCGGCGGCGATGCCGGCGGGGGCCAATCCGGTGAGTTTCTTTCGCCAGAGAAACTTTGCTTTGGCGGGCAATCTTTCCGGGACATCAGGGCTTATCCCATCGCGATCTACACCGCGCCAGTCGGGCCAGCCTTTCTTGTCATTGAATGCTCCGCTGCTTTTAACCGGTAGAGACTGTGCCCTTATGAATCCGTCTCGCGACTCCATTGCTTTGAGCAGGGGCTTGTTTTCTTTCATCTTTACGAGTGCATCGGTGATCCTTTTCTGGTATTCTGTGCTTACACTCTCGCCGACAAAAGCGGTAATAAATCCTGCGGGTTTTGTGCGGCCAATTACGCGAAGCGAACCCTTGTCGATCGTGGAACAGCCCTCAAGCAGCGGCAGTGCGTAACTGGATATTATCGTTACATCGGCGTCTTTTTCAGCTACGGCCAATGAAGCCGTGGAGCAACTCGGGATACGCCGGGGCCGATCGGGTAAGGTGACTTTTGCCGCTTTGAGGGCTGCCATCGCCGCGGCGCTTTTCTCAGTTTCAGACTCAGGTCCGAACAGGATACCGTAACTGCCAAGATCGGAGATGCTCTTTGCCGGGTCGTCTGCTCGAACCACAAACAGACCCTCTACGTTAACGCTGCCGGTCTTATCGGTAAGCATCGCTACCTGCCGGACATTTAGCCCGGCTCTGGCAGTATCAAATAAAACCACTGACCGCTTACCGATGATAAGGTCAACTGCGCCTGGCTCGATGGTTAGGATCTCTGCGAGGTTTTCGGTGTAATTTATTCTGACATCGCAACCTAATTGCTCTTTGAGAAATGCTCCCAAAAGATCGTACCGCCTCTGCGCATAGCCGTTGACGCAATCACACGCAAGCTGGGCACACAAAGGATCCATCACAACCATTCGCAGCGGGCCGTCTGTTCCATTAGAATCGGCATCGGGGGTTTGCTTGCTGCAACCGACAAAAACCACAACTGCCGCAAGGAGCAAAAGTACGGAAGTGCTTCTCACTGTAACCGTCACTTGCTGTCCTTACTTGCCCGGTCGCTTTTGACAGCGGCAGCACTATCTTGCTTTGCCTTCAGTACACGGATAAGATTCCTGTCATAGTCAAGGACATATATCCGCGATGCATCCTTATTGATCCCCACAGCAATATTACTGCATGACGCCGCAAGCCGACCGGCTCTTACAAATCTGGCCGTACCGACATAACCGACGAGACCCAGAAATTCGCCATCGGTTGTATAACGTTTGATCCTGCCGAGCCCGGACTCAGCGGTATAAAGCTGGCCCTCTTCTCCAAAGCAGAGATTCATTGGATTACAACAACTGCCAAAACCGTCGATCTTGACCCTGTCGCGCTGTCCCCATTTATCAAGTATCTTGCCGGTGCGATCCATTACTATAACCCTGTGCCTGGCATTCTCCGCGACAAACAGCTTTCCATCCCGACCCGTCATGTCAAGCCTCTGGCAACATCCGTGAAGATTCTCGGCTATCACGATGGCTTCATTAAGCTGGCGGTCGAACCTTGCAATGCTTGAAAGCGACCTCAACGACCACCCAAAACCAAATGCCACGAAAACGTCATCTCCAAGGATCGCGATCCCTGAAGCTTTCCCGTCCGGAAAACCCATATCCGCCGCATTGACCGTTTTGATGACCTTGCCATCTTTATTGAGTCTGGCTACGATCTTGTCGCCTGCAACGTAAACCTCACCTTGCTTGTCGCAATCGATAGCATAAGGGGCAAAACCAACCTTCCACTTAGCCTTGATCTTACCATCTGCGTTTACAACCTTTATGACTTGCTCTTTGGCGTCACATGCCAGGATGTTGCCCTTTGGGCCCATGCAAAAGTTAGTCAGATCCCCGAAAGATGTCTCTTTCGAATCCCCGATAGGGTCGGTCTCTTCATGACTGGCAGCGGCCTCATCTTGCGGCTGATTCTCGATCTGGACGATATGAGGTTTTTTGCCGGCGCCGTCTTTTGCAGCTTTGCCTGTTTCGGCTCCGAACGCCGCCGATACGGCGATCATCACAACCATCAAACATTTTGCGGCCGTTTTCATATTAATCTCCAGCAAAAAAAACGAGTTATTTAGCATTAGTAATCCTGATCTTCAGTAATCCTGATCTTCGTCGTCATCGTCTACTTTCCACTTGTCACTTTCGTCGATATCATCGAGTTCGCGCTGGACATACTTGAATATCTTGTCCTGCAGCGGTGCCATCCTCTCCTGCATTCCCAACATGCCCCTGAAATTGCCAACGAGCATATCAAGCCGCAATAACTGCCATTTCGCCAGGCATTGAGCCTCTTTGATGTTTACGAAAGGGTCGCATTTGAAAATTCGCTGCCCTTCGGGCCCAGCCTCATAAAACTCACAATCTTTACACTGTATCATTGCTCACAGCCTCGAAAACCCAAGATCCTACTATAATTGCCATAAAATCACATTTTGTGCTCAAAAACGCCCAAAAGACGCCTGCGAGCCCGGAAAAATTCAAAAACCATACAAAATTATGTATATTTTCTTGCTTTTCACGATACTACCATATATGATAAGCTAAATAAAGAAAATTCATAAGAATAGAAATGATGTTTTTGGAGGCCTTAATGGCTAAACCCAGACGAAGACGTAAAATAGGCAGCAAGAAACGCAAAGCCCGCTGGAAAATAAGAAATAAGATTTCTTAACGAGTGCTGAGATAAGCACTTAGCGTGCGATTATAATGAAACACTATGCAGTAATCTTTAATCCGGATTGCCGTGAGATCACTATTCATTCCGGAGCAACCATCCTCGAAGCAGCCGCCCAGGCAGGGATCATTCTGAATACCACTTGCGGGGGCGCCGGGACATGTAATAAGTGCGCGGTCCTGGTCGGGCCCAAAAGAAAAAAAGTCCAAGCCTGCCAGTATCTCGTCGAAAGCGACCTGACCGTAACGATCCCCTCCGAATCCCGCTTCTACGAACAGCAGATCCTCCAACACGGTCTGGAGCGAGAGTTTGACATCGCCCCGCATATCCATGAAAGGATCCCCGAACTTAGCGAAAAGCCGCACGCGGTTTATGGAGTCGCCGTCGATATCGGCACTACATCCGTTGTCGCAAAACTTATTGATCTTGCGGGCGGCCAATGCCGGGCAACCGCCTCGGCGGCAAACCCGCAGATACAATACGGAGACGATGTGATCAGCCGAATCTCCTATGCATCGGCCGCTCCTGACGGTCAGGCCGATCTGCACCGTGTGATCATAGACTGCTTAAATACACTCATCGATCAACTCTGCGAAGATGCCGATGTCCCGCACGACTACATATACGAACTGACCGCCGCCGGCAATACGACGATGAACCATCTTTTCCTGAACTTCCCCGTCGAGCAACTCGGCCAGCACCCCTACGAGGCATACTCTGTAGACGCCCATGACCGCCGCCCCGGCGATCTCGGCATAAAAATAAACCCCGAAGGTAATATCCACACAATTGAGAACATCGCCGGTTTTGTGGGGTCGGATACCACCGCTGTCGCCGTCGCAGTCGGCTTTGACACCATCGACGAGATGACCCTTGCAATTGATATCGGTACCAATGGCGAAATTGTACTCGGCACGAAAGACAAAATGTATGCTGCAAGCTGCGCCGCCGGACCTGCGCTTGAAGGCGCTCGCATCGAACAGGGCTCACGCGCTATCGACGGAGCTATCGAGCGTGTTTTCGGAAACGATGATGATATCGACCTCGATGTCATCGGTAATACCACGCCGCGTTCAATATGTGGAAGCGGTCTGATCGACGCAGTCTCGGAACTGATCGAATTAGGGGTGATCGACACGACCGGCAGGATCAAAGACATCGATGAACTTGACGATTCGCTGCCGCAAGCTATTGCGGAAAGACTGACCGAGGTAAATGGCCAGCCGGCGTTCATCCTTGCTCACAATAAGGGCAGCGACGTCCCACCCGTAATACTTACACAAAAAGACGTCCGCGAAACTCAACTGGCCAAAGCCGCTATCAGTGCCGGTATAAAACTTCTCCAGAAAAAAGTTGGCGTCACCGATTTGCAGATCAAACATATTCTGATGGCCGGAGCGTTCGGAAACTATATAAGACGTGAAAGCGCATTAAGGATCGGGCTTTTGCCGAATGTACCGCCCGAACGGATACGCTTTGTAGGCAATGCTGCCTCAAGCGGAGCACGCATGGTCCTTCTGAGCAGCCGGTACCGAACTATAGCAAACGATCTTGCCGATGCAATAGAATACATTGAGATCGGCCACGACCCCGACTTCCAGATGGTATTCGCAGACTCACTGCTCTTTTAGTGACTCACACGGGAAACTGGATAAATGGTCCAGCCAGCGACGCTAAGAGTACGATACATTCCGTTAATTCATTCAGAGTGTAACTCTTCGACGGATCAAAAGAAATGAGACAGCCGCGAGTGTGGTCCGATGCTAAGATTATAAGATTGTCACCGAACCTGGCCCATCCGGACGGCTGAGGTTGATGGCCGAGAATGAAATAATCGACATCAAACAATTTCGCCAATTCTGCCAGTGTCTTCTTACTCTGCCGCCTGCCCCATGTGAGCGCATAGACCGGCTTTGGCCGAATCATATCATCCGGCTCAAGTTTTTTGTCAAAGATCGAAACGTCAAAATCCCCGGCAAAACGGTCAGCAGGCAATGAATGCGACATCCATATTCTGTTGGCGCACCTTATTGCTATCGGCTGGGAAATCAGGTACTCTCTCAATACTTCATCGATCGCTTCCGATTCGCCCCCGAAATATTGACGTATGCCGTTCTTGAGTGCCTGGTTCATCTCCTTGCCGTTCTTTAGAACGCTGTGGTCGGTGATGATCGCCGTATCATGATTGCCCATAACGAGGTGTACCTGGTCCGGGTAGTCAAGCTTGTAACGCAGAACATCAAAAAACACCTTAAAAGAAGTGCATCCTCCGGCAACATCCTCCGGGCCGCCATGAAGTATTTCCTGAAAAACGACATGGGTATCGGGATTATTCTTAAGGTCGGCGTAATCGGCGATCTTTTCGAAATTCCTTTGATGACCGTGCAGATCGCCCGTTATGACCAGCTTACCTGGATCGGAAAAACAGAGGACATTGCCCTTGCGGTTTTTTGCCGCATAGTTAAGCTCTGTCGCCTTCTTGCACAGTTCAATGGTTACTTGTAGCATCGTTCGTATACTTGCTTTCAAAAATTTCACGTATCAGAACATCAAATTTCGTGGTCAGCACTATCATACTACCAGGGCGCCGACTGGGATCTTCCTGTATGCATTCCATCACAACATCCGACAATGACTTCGGGATCTTGCGGTATATTTCGTGCGGCGATCTGAAGTCTTCTTTTTCTGTTTTTCGCGATGCTATCTCTGACTTCTTAGGGATCTGCGTCGGTACATTCCTGCCGGTAAGCGCCCAGTACATAGTCGCGCCTAAGTTGAAAATATCTGTGCGATGACTGAGGTGTTTTCGCTGGACCTGCTCCGGAGCTATGTAGTCAGGTGTGCCCTGTATCCTCGCTTTTACGGTACCTATCTTACAGCTCTGGCCGAGGTCGATGATCTTGATCGCCTCTTTCTTGCTAATAAGAATATTATTGGGCTTGATGTCGCAATGAACATATCCCCGCTGATGCATCGCGTTAAGAGCCGTCGCTACCATCCGGAAAACAAGCAGCAGGTCACCAAGACTAAGCGAACCTAATTCTTCAAGCGATTGCCCCTCAAACATCTCCATCGCCAGCAGGACCTCTTTCACTTTCAGCATCTTACGCTTTTTGATAAGCCGGTAAGTCTTGCGGATATAGGGGTGGTCCAGCTTGGCAGCAACCTTGTGTTCGGTCTCGATCTGCTCGAATATTCGATGGTCGGCGGATGTTTCGTATATCGCCCGTTTCAGCGCAACTTCCTGGCCCGTCGACTCATCCTTTGCAAGGTAGATCGTCGAACGCGCCCCGGTTCCGATGCTTCTTATAATTGTAAAACCATCTATTTTTATCATTGTTGCGAACAGCCCTAAAATCATATTAATGTTTTTGTTATACTCTCAACCTCAGAACCGAGCATACACCTTTGGTATTATAGCCGGTGCCGCAACAAATTGCAATAATGAGTTTATATGGTTGAATTCGGCGGTTTTGCCGTTGTTTCAGCAGTTTTCGGGTCGGATAACCGCAAAAAAAGCCAGATCTCAAAACTAATCCGAGACCTGGCTTCGGAGGAGGGTGATGAAAAGTGAAGTCGTCTTATTTACATTTTTCCTGCATTTTATAATTTCTGTATAATTTCATTGCATGACCTGCCTGTTATAACAGACTTTGCATGACACCTTGTATTACATCTTTCTCCGGGTCTGGGTCTGCTTGACTTCCATGATGAGAGTCAAAGCTGTGTCAATCGCATCGGTAATATGCTTCGTACTATGCTGTTTTCTCCATGTCGGATGCACGACGCTCTCTTGGATCAGATGTCTTTGATTCTCGATCTTCGGGCTCATATCGTCTCCTTTTACTCTTACACGACATTAGCTTCCACCCTCTCCAGTTTGCAATTGTAGCCAGTGCCTTGCATAATGCAATCAGGAACCACCTGAATTCGCCTCGGAGAATTCCTTAGGCCTTAATGGCGGCAAAAAGGCGGTTTTTGGGTGATTTTATCGGACTTGTGCTTGGCGATCAGTCGATCACATAATCTTTTTGTACCTTTACGACCTTCAGGAGGCCGAGTTTGGCTATCTCATCGAGGAGCTTTTCGCCCATTCCGGATTTTGTTACATAGGCTTCGCAGCCTTGGCGGAAGGCGCTAAAGACATGTTTTGAGTCCCCTTCCGAGGTGAGCATTATGACCTTTACTCCGTCGAGTCCTTGTATACCGTTTTCTCCCTCGAATTTTCGGATCGCCTCAAGAGTCTGGTGCCCGTTCATCTCTGGCATGTTAATATCGAGGGTCACAAAATCGAAAGGTTTATTTTTCTGTCGAGAGGCTTTGTAGGATTCAAAACCTTCGCGCCCATTTTCGGCAAATGTACAACTAAAGAACGGGTCGAGCATCATTTTCAAACACTGGCGGCAAACTTCATCGTCATCGATAATAAGCGCGGCAAGTTTCGATGTGTCAGCTCCTCCGGCAGCAGCTTCGGCGTTTTCATCCATCGTATCACCGTTTATGATATGTTTGATGGCGGCATTTATCCAGTCTTTTACTTTCAGGACCATGTCGGCGGCAGCGGCGTCATCGGTCATCTCTTCAAAGAACGTTTCAGCTTGGTGGCAGAGGTCGTGTATGTCCATTAAACCGGTCATGCCTGAGTCACCCTTTATCGAATGTAATATTCGTCTGATCAAAGCCTTGTTCTCATCGGTATCTGTCCCGGCTTCGAGCTGTAGCGCGGCAGCTTCAAGTTCGGTAAGAAGAGAAGTTGCAGCGTCAAGATATGTCTGCCATATCTGTTCGATGATATTTTCTGAGTCAACTGTCCTGGGATCGGGTAATTGCCCGCCGTTTTTTAAGCTACTGAAGTCTTTTTTAGCCATCTCTGTGTCCTTTTTGGTATCTCCTTTACAGTTTCGCGTCCGCAACGCGGCTTTATGGTTGCAGAATTACTTCGTCTGTTTATCGACAGAATACCAAGGCAGTATTATCTCAAAATCTGATTTTCTCCTGTTTTTTTGTAATATCGATCTTCGCCGCAAAATTGGGTTTGTTTGGGTTCTGATTGGGTTCAGATTGGGTTCGAATTGGGTTCGTTTTGGGTTCAAATGGGTTCGTATTGGGTTCGTTTCTGGGGTGGTGGTTTCGATATGATCTGTTGTAATTCCTTGTTATTTCGTGAGTTAGGGTGGGGGTCTGGTTGCTGAAATTGGGTTCGTTTCTCGAAATAAGGTTTTTTGTTTGGGTCTCACTCGAAAGGCGAGGGATAACCGCTTTTGGAACCACTAATGAACACGAATGGGCACGAATATTATGTAATTTTGTATTCATTTTAATCTGTTTCTAAAAAACATAGTCCCCCCACCCTTTGCACGAACTTGCGCGTTTGATGCAAAAATTGGAGATTTTTTTAGGGCTTAAAAATAGTAAGTCGTTGTTATAAAAGGAGTAAAAAAATTTATTTTTTTGGTCAATAGCAAGATAGTGCAAGCGCAATTGGAAGAAATTATCCGCAAAACTCGCCCGTCATCGCCGGACCTTCGGCATTTTTTTTGAACCACTAATAAGCTATGTAACAGGCCCTCAATGTATCACCCTGCTTTTTCAGAAAAAGACATGACAATGATCCGTTATTTTGATAACATAGATAATATTGTTTGATAATCACTGTCGAGAATAAAACCCTATGAGGTCAAAATTTTTTATCACAGTCGCAGCCGTTATCATAATCGGTTTTATTGTTTTCGGTGTCATCTGCTTAAGCCGAGCCCATAAACATGAGCCGGAAACAATAATCCTTATCAGTATCGATACCATCCGGGCAGACCATTTGAGTTGTTACGGCTATAAATATCCAACTACGCCCAATATCGATGCATTTGCCCAAAACGCTTGTTTGTTTGAAAACTGCTTCGCCGATAAACCTTTCACGCGGCCGTCCCATGCAAGTATGTTTACCGGTGTCATTTCGCCGGTACATGGCGTACATGATAATGAACATATATTTTCCGATATGCTGCCGACACTGCCTGAAATACTAACAGAAAACGGATACAGTACCTATGGCATCGTTAGCGCTGAAGTTCTCGATAAAAAGTACGGGCTGGGCAGGGGATTTAATGTTTATTATGACAAATTCGCCGGTGAAACCACCAGCGAAATCCCCGCGTCTGAACGCGCCGGAAATGAAACAGCAGCCCATGCCCTGAAATGGTTAGGGGAAAATAAAGACAAAAAAAAATTCATGTTCATTCACTTTTTCGACCCTCATATGTTCTATCGTCCCCCCGCACCCTATGATAAACAATTCAGAAATCCTTATGATGGTGAGATTGCATTTACCGACTATTGTATAGGGCTGATCTTAGACAAGCTCAAGTTACTCGAACTCTACGATGATTCGCTCATAGTTATCACCGGCGACCACGGCGAAATGCTCGGCGAACACGATGAAGAAACGCATGGTTATTATATCTACCAGAATGTTCTGCGTGTACCTTTGATAGTTAAGCCCCCTGGCTGGCGAAAGGGGCATAAAGTTAACGATAATACGACGCTGCTCGATATTTCTCCGACAATATTGGCTCAAAGCTCAGTAGAAATTCCATCCGGGATGCAGGGTTTGGACCTTTCAGATTATTTTGTCCACCGAGACACCCGCATCACCGGCCGTTTCATTTATAATGAGTCTCTGGAACCCACAAAATATAATGGCAACAGCCTGCTTGGTATAATTAACGATAAGTGGCATTATATCCAGACTACGCGTCCGGAACTTTACAACCGTATCGCCGACCCGGGCGAATTAAACAACCTTATCGAAACCGAACCTAAGCAAGCCGCTTTTTTGAAGAAGTATCTCCGTCAAATTCTCGATGATGCCGCCAGGATTAGCAAAGGATCCGGTATTGTTGTAAATTACCAATCACAACAGGCCCTTGAGAGCCTCGGATATATCAGCGGTGTCGTAGATACCGATTTAACATTCAACCAAACGAAACCCGACCCTAAAGATCTAATAAAAGTCTATGGTGAGATCATGTCTGCGGTAGGATTTTCCAAAGCAGGTAACTACGATAAGGCTATTAAGTTGTGCCGCCAAGTAATACAGAAACATCCCGACATCACCCCAGTCTATGAAGTGCTTGCAAATACTTATACGAAACAAAAATCATACGACAAAGCGATAGAGATTCTGCAAAAACAACTCGAATTACTTTCAAAGGATATCATCGGGAATCAATCTCGGGCCATTGGTCACCTTAGTGTGACCCTAAAATCAGTTGAAAATGCACATTCTAAGCTGGGAAATATGTTTCAAAAACAAGCTGAATTCGAAGAAGCGATAAGTCATTATAGCAAAGCACTGCAAATTACCCCCGACTCTGTCGGTGTGTTAAACAATCTTGCCTGGATTTTTGCCACAGTTGATGATGAAAAACTCCGCGATCCTGCTCAGGCAGTTCGCTTTGGCAAACGAGCCTGCGAATTAACAGGATATAAAGTCCCGGAAGTGCTTGACACATTAAGTATTGCCTATGCCGCTGACGGCGATTTTGCAAAAGCGATAGAGATCACAGAAAAAGTACTGGAATTAGCAATTAAAAAAGAAACGTTGACCAATGAAATTCAAGAAAACATAGATATGACCTCAAAATCAGTTGAAGATATACATTATAGGCTGGGAGATCTTTTTCGTAAGCAAGGTAAATTCGACGAAGCGATAAGTCATTATAGCAAAGCACTGCAAATTACCCCCGACTCTGTCAATATGTTAAACAATCTTGCCTGGATTTTTGCCACGGTTGAAGATGAAAAACTGCGCGATCCTGCCCAAGCGGTTCGGTTTGGCAAACGGGCCTGCGAATTAACTGGATATAAAGTTCCCCAAGTGCTTGACACATTAAGTATTGCCTATGCCTCCAGCAGCGATTTTGCAAAAGCGATAGAAACCGCCGAAAGGGCATTGGTATTAGCTGTTGATAATGAAGAACTGACCAAGGATATCCGCAAACACATGGAACTGTACAAAGCAAACAAACCTTATTATGATAAATAGATAAATGAACAATATTAGTCAAATACCGCATTCCTTTGATCTGCCTTGTTTTGGCAGCAAGACGAAGAATCTGCTTCCCTTTCCTGGCTCTGATTCCATCGAAATTTCTCCGTCATTTCTGTCGAGTGCCCTTCTGGCGATAGTTAGTCCCAAACCTTCTCCGGCAACAGGTCCGCCAGGTTCCAATCGATGATATATTTCAAATATCTTGCCCTCATAGGCCGGGTCAATTCCAATACCATTATCTTCTATGCAATAAACACTCTTGTTGCCGGTTAAGGGTGTGTATGTTCATTTTGTATATTGGTTTTGATGCGGCTGGAGCGTACCGCTTCGATGGGACTGGAGGCCCTGCCGCAAACGCAGCGGTCAACTCTGGCCGCTGAAGGGGCTTATATTATGCGGTTCCGACAGCGAAGTTTATTCTTCTGCGATGCTGCAGAGACATTCTTCTACGGGCAGATCACATCCGGTGCAAACTCCATCCTCAACTGGCTGACCGCATTCCGAACATGGTGTGCATCCACAAGTCTCACACATTTTCTTCCTTTCAATTAAGGGCCCCGAATAATTATGATACTACGGCAAATATTCCGGTTTTGCCGCTTAAACTTTACACGATCTTCGCAGCAAGCAAAATCGGGAAGTTGCTGAATGATGGAGCTGTATTTTCCTATCCACTTTGTATTAGCAGGTGGAGCGTATGCTGTCTGGCGTTGTGAAAAACCGTGATATTGAATGCGGGCGACCAGAATCGAACTGGCGTATCCAGCTTGGGAAGCAGTGACGGCGTTCCCCCTGATGAGCCGTAAAGGCTTATTGCACATGGTTTTAAGTATATTTTGTTAACTGGCTAATAACTGGTTTAAGGACTGTTTTCGGAGTGGTTTTTGCGCAACTTTTTGCGCAACTTTTTAGGACGGAAATAGAGGACAAAAAAAGGCTCCGACAAGCGGAGCCGATAACGCCTAACCAACAAAGGCATTATCGGTTTTCGCAGAAAATTGTCAAGAGCTTTTTTCAAAAAAATAAAGTTATTTATGAAAAGGGCAAGACGATCATGGCAAAAAAAAAAGCAAAACCGATGGTGTGGCATATCTACAATTTTCAGGAGCTTTTTGAGCTGAAAGAAGATATCCGGCACAAGACAAAAACATTGAAGTATACCAAGCGACATATAAGAGGCGTCGACGAGGCAACGTGCCAGGCCCGCAGGCAATGGGAAGCTGTCAGGATGTACAACCCCGGCCCGTTATACTACACGATAAGAGGCGTTTTTGATGAATTGCTGGCTGATGCTGCACTTCGCAGCCGGAAATACAGGGGGTATTTGCTCGACTACAAAAAGGCACCCGTGAATATCAAACACCTGGCTGGCAGGCTGCGGCTGGACGTTCAGGACCTTCGATCATATATGAAAGCCCTGGCAAAGGTCGGTTTGATCAAGCGGGTACCGCTACCGAATTTTGCTGAGTTAGATGTTGACGCCGGCGGTGAAACGGTCACAAAAACGGCAAAAAAGAGGGTCGTTAAGAAGCGCAAAGTTGCAAAGAGAAAACCAGCGAAAAAACCCGCTGCCGCTATCATAAAGCCGGAAAAAACAGAGCCCGCAGAAATCCGCGAAATTTTCGCGGATCCTTCAAGAACGACAAACGACAAAACTGAAATAATAACGACAAGCGGAAAACGACAAAATGTAAATGTAAATGAAAAAGCGGCATCGGCTGCGCCTCTGCCTGAAAAAGCAAAGGGCCTAACGGCCCAACTGAAAATCCACTCCGAAGACGGAATGAAGACCTTGCAAACGCAAGGCCTCAACCCGGCCACCACCCCGCCGCTAACGGCTCCGCCGTTGTCGTTGTCATCATTGCCGACCCAAGCCGACGGACCCCACGATGAGTCACCACAAGACGCCACAGGGCCGCTATCCATCGAGACCCAAGCTGACGGGAGGGGAAGGTCGTCTGACAGGCATAGCCAGCCAGCGGCCTCCTCCTCGTCATTTGACGAGAGCCGGTTCGAGCAGCTATACGACCGCACCGGCCAGCCCTTTGCACTTGCGATATCCGAGGCGTTGGGCCTATCCGAGATGATCGGTAGTGAGCAATACGCACGAGACATGGGCTGTTTTTGCAGTCAATGGTCCAAAGCCTTGGACGGAGGTTTGAAGTTCGATAACCTCGCCTGGCTTTGGGATCGAGCCATCAAGGACGCCGAGGCACTACGGGTATGCGCCAGACGCGGCCAGCGGTTCAGGGTGTCAATCGCTGCGGTTTGGGTTAGCCGGTGGAATAAACTGCGAGATGAGATCAGGCCCCAGGCGGTGGCGATGTAAAGCGGTGTAAAGTTGTGTAAGGTCGGATTTTCGAGGTGAATCAGATGACAGATTGCAGGGGATTGACGGGAAAAAGGGCGGCTGTAAGTAGCGTATTTGTATATAGTTACGCTGCGGGTCCTTCCTGGCAATTCATGGATTACGGGTCAGGGCATCCCGGACGGCGGGTGCTCTTTATTTTTTTTTTAGTGGGTTTACATACATTGCGTTTGTAAGTGTTTATTTTTTCAAGGGTTACAAGGGCTCTTTTGGTTTCGTCAGATCGTATTTGAGGTGTTTTGTTGTCTACGAGCAAGCAAATGTATTGGATTAGACGGCCAACTATGCGAGTAAAGCCATAAATAATCACATGTCTTTCACACAGACATTAAATCTGATTTTGGCAAAATATTTTTTGGGAATGTGTGGTATTGGGCCAATACCGGGCATAATTTTTTGCTGATTTTAGTAAAAACAACCTGTGTGGAGACATTTTGGTGTCAAGAAATTGTCGAAAACACCGATTTTCTACTGCTCTTAAATCAGCTGTTTCACGGCAGTCCTATGAATGCTTGTCAACTACATTTGTTTTGAAGATGCAAAAAGCGTGACGACCCGAAGACCGCCACGCTTTGTTGTTACTTTCAATCAGGTTTTTGCCTGATCTTGTTACATTAGCCGCTACATCCTGTTGCGAGGTCATCATTGCTGTCATAAGGCAGTGTGCCATGGGTGACGTCATCTACTGTGAATGTAAATCCTGGTCTCCTTACACAGCCTGATGTTGTCAGTACGGCTTGGCCGTTTGCGTCTGTTGCAATATCATAGATGGTTTCGCTGAAGTCGCCGCCAAAGGTTCCGTCAACGAGAGCATTTGCAACAGGGTTGCCGCAATCGTCATAAATGGTGACCGTGGCTCTACCGTTTTTATTAGGTCCACCACAGCCTACTTCAGAACATACAACGGCTTCGATGTGCATGTCGGTTGCCGAGCAGCCTGCGTCAGTTGTAGCATTTGCCGGAGACGATACGGTACCAACGTTTGGCGTAGATGCAGAGTCACGCATCTGAACCGTGTAGGTGTACTGCGTACTTGCGTCCAGACCATCGTCGGTGTAATCAGGCGATGTCTGCCATCCACTGTCTGTTCCGCCATTTTCTCCGCTGGTCTCATCGAAGTAGTAATAGACCGGACCGGTGGCATCGGAGCCTGTTGTCGCCGTCATGCTGATAGCTGAAGAACTATCGGCGCTCGGAGCAGACGAGAACGTTGCAGGATTCGGCGTTGGAGCGTCGGTGTCGGGTCCGCTTGCGGTCGAGACGATATTCATCTCGTCGATGTAGATGGTATCGAGCACTTTGCGACCGGCGGTCTGGTCGAGATCCTTGACACGAATGTGAACCGCGCCGCTGGTGCTGGCTGGGAGTGCATACGACTGGTCAGTATCATCGTCGGCTGTCTTGGTGACCGTAACCATATCCGTATATGTACCATCAACTCCTGTTGTCGAGTATGCAAATACGAAGTCGTCGCCTTCGCTGTTGGAGGTATGATATGCCTCTACGTTGAAAATGACGGTGTCGCCGCCTGTGACATTAATGAGCCACTTGTGCTCGAGGTAGCTGTAGCGATTGTTCGGATTGCCACCGGACTCCCTTTCGGTAATGGATTCATAGGTGTCGTCGCTGGCCTGGGTGTCGGTATAGCTGCTGCTGACCGTACCGGATACAGCGATATCGCTGCTGGCGTAATCAGTCGTTGGGCCGGCAGCAGTTACCGTGAAGGATATCGGGCCGTCAATGTAAACGTAACTATTAAGCACAAAGTAGAACGCATCGTAATCGCCGGTTGGTAACGGCCAGGTGGGCATACACGTCCCATCGCCATCGAAAGTTGCACTACCATCGGGCGAATTTCCCGGGCCACCATTACAGGTGTCATTAGCGTAGAGGTGAGCCACATAGTTATCGGTACCGGGCACACCTCCGTCATTGTAGATTCCAATCCAGTCATTTTCATTAGCCGGCCCATCGGTCCAGGAAGCCACAATGTCTTCACTCTGAGTGTAGCTGGATTTGTCCAGAATCAGCGTCGTCGGAGCCTTCTGGTAAAAGAACAAATCGGCTGTTCCACCATCAATCGTTACATCCAGTGAGTATGTCGTCCCGCCTTCAGAAGTAAGAGTTACATCTTCAACCAGCCCGGTGTCACGACTAACCCGCTTGAAGGAGTCCGGATCACAGTTGCCAAAATCAAAGTCTATGCTGATTTGTTGACGGGTCTGGTAAGCTGAACCATCGGGGTCTGTCAATCCATTCAGAATCATGATGTATTTCATGTCACTGCCAAAGTTCGAGTCATCGAAAAAATCGCCCAGAGGGTCAAAGTACCCTACCAGAACGTCGCCTTTAAGCTCATCATTAAGCGTGCCCAGGTTTGAAGCGGCGATGCCAGTGATGATGGGGTCAGCATTTGAATCCCAAAGATTGACACCGGTCGGTTGAGTATTGTCCGTTGGGGTTTGGCCAACCATGTGCTGGCCCTTAATGTACCGTATGTCGGTGCTGACGAGCCGCACCAGGGCCGGACCTAGGTTGTTGCTTTGGCGAATGGCTTCGGCATACTGGTCAAAAGCATCCGTCGTATCCTGGGTCGGGTAGTCGTAAAGCAGGCTATCAGGGGAATGCTGCTTCCAGGTGAACAGACTGCCCCACTTGCCGCCGTATATCCAGGTGCAGAACGGTTGCACACGGATTTCCGACTCAGACAGAATGTATTCGTCCTGTTGATAGGCCTGGAAATATTGTCCGAACGGAATCGGTGTATTGCCCGTCCCATCGTGTCCTTCCAGAGCGACCTTGCGAGGCTTTGCAAAATATTCGTACATCATTTTCATACTGCCGCCAGGGCTGACATAGCTCGGGAAGTAGTACGAGTCGTATGTCAGCAGGTCTGGTTCGGCGGTCTGAGTATAGGTGCGTAACTGACTTTCGGTGAATTGCAAACCAAACTGATTTGTATGAACCAGAACATCAGGATAAAGCAGGTGGATCTTACTAATCCAGTCAGTGACATCCTCAAGCCATTCGGCACTGTAGTATTCCTCATCTCCAATCTGCAGTGTCGTCAGTCTCGGCAAATACTTAAGCTGGTCCGCAGTGAGGATATCATTTCCATCAGGCGGGCCTTCTGTTACCTGGCCGTCCGGGAATTGAGCTATCGCCCATTGGCTGTCCGGGATCGCGTCCAATATCCAGCGAGAATGCCGCGGTCCATCGTAGTAGCAGATCGCCGAAAGATTAATCTGCTCCCAGTGGTTGGGGTCGATGTCAAATGCCCCGGTCCATGCCTGAGTTTGAAGCCCTTTTTCAAGCAGCATTGCGTGCCCGTGAGACAAAGAATCTGTTACTATAAAGGTCCAGACATCGCCTTTCCATGGGCTGCCGCCGTCTCCGGTCTTGACCTCGTCAATACGCCAGTAGTAAGTGCCGTCTGCAAGAGTGCCGGAAGGGTCATAGCTGAGGCCGGTTTGCAGGCCCATGTATTCGTCTGAGCTGGTAGTAGCGCTGTTTACGGCACTGTAGCTTGTACCAAAGTAGACACCATGTCCATTTGTAGCATTCACACGAACGCCCGCCGACCATGTAATCGCCACGTCGCCGGATACAACCTCGCCATCGCGCGGACCGGGGGTGCCGGCAAGAAACATTTCCGAAACATCGTTGTCGGTTATGTTGACTATAACGTCGGCATAATCAAATTCGCCATCGTAGTCACTGTCAGCGCTGGAGCCGGAGTGCTCAATCCTGACGGAGTGGGAACCATCGGAGCGGCCGTCATCAACGGCTGTAACGGTAACCGTTTGAGGAGTGTACCAATCACCGGTGGTGAAAGTCAGGTCAATGGGCACTCCTGCGCCGCTGCCCAGGTCAAGCTCAGCCCCTGCGACCTGCTGGTTCGGGTCAACCGTAACAACCACACTTGCACTGGGTGCTGAATGAAGAACTATAGTGTAAGTGTCGTTGGTGGGGCTTTCCTCGGAGACGTCAATTGAAGACTCGCTACAATCGATTATCTGTGAATTCGCCCCGGCTGTTGCCGAAAGCTCAGTTCCGCCTACGCCGAGGACATAATCAACGTTGACGGTCCCTGTGCCCCCATAGGCAGTAATCTGGCCGGAGGTTACGAAAGCTCCCAGTGCTGTGACCTGGTCACCATCCACGATCAGGCGACCTCCGGTGATATCAATAGTGCCCGTTCCAGTGCCGTAATCGATTTGAAGATACTTGGTGATTACCAGGCCGTCCTCAAGCTGCATGTGCCCTGTGCCCGTTCCAATCGGTAAATAAATCACCCAGGCGGTAAGCTCGCCATCGTTCATTTGGAGAAGACCGTCCTGGTCATGTCCCACATAGAGATAGTCTGAAATGTTGAGTAGGCCTCCATTCATAATAAGCGTCGCGTCACCGAGTTGGCCGAATATCATATCCGCTGCCAGGAGGGTTCCGCCGGTCTGGATTTCCAGACTGCCGTGCTGCCCGGCGTTCCAGCCAAGCCCATTCAGGTTGTCGCAATATGCATCCGTACCGTTATCGATTACGACATCGGCGCCCGGTGCAGACGCATAGTAAAATACGACGTCATCAGTCTTGGTCGGCAGGACATCTCCGTCCCAGTTGGTAGCATCGCTCCAGAGGCCATAGCCGGCGCCGCCATCCCAACTGAGACCGAAAGCATCGCCGCACAGACACAGCAGCGCAACCGCAACCATCATTGATATTAATTTTCCTGTTTGCATTTTATTTCTCCTTATATTAATGTTTATTCTCTCACTACAAAATTCCATGGAAAGCAAAGAACTTGCCCCGAAATCCTTCTTCCACCACGATGGCTTTTAACCAAGTCAAAAGCAAGACACTGTAAAACTGAAATTTCCATTTCTCCATCATCTTCTTTGAATTCATATTAAAGTTTACATTTTCAACACCTTTCAGATATAACCGTAATTTTGTTAAACACGCATACATAAAAAACAATAGACATCTTGACAAAAAGATGATCTCGGCTGTGGCTTCCAAATACATCCATAGCTTCCTTTCTTTTAGAAACACATGGTCTTGCAAATATAAGGATAATGTGCTGAACAAAGAATCCGGTTGGCTTGGGTCAAAAGGTTGTCACCTTTGTCTGCATGGGCTTATCGCTCTTATGTCGAAGATTATTACTTCTCCATACGCTCAAGCATATATTATATATTTATGCTAAAAAGGAATAAGGCTATATGCAATAGAATGTTCATACATTCTCTTGCATAAATCACACTTTTCCATGTAAGCTTTTCCGCAGTAAATCCTTGTCAACCGGAAACAGGTATTTATTACTTCAGTCAGGCCTCTTTGGGGCCCGAAAGTTCGGTTTTTCGTTGTCATTTCAATAAAAAAAGGCGTGGCGGCCATATTTGACCGCCACGCTTTGTTGTTACTTGCGATCAGGTTTTAGGCTAATCTGTTTACATTAGCCGCTGCATCCTGTTGCGAGGTCGTCATTGCTGTCATATGGCAGTGTGCCATGGGTGACATCATCTACTGTGAAAGTAAACGACGGATTCCTGACACAGGCTGACGTTTCCAGTACGGCTTGGCCGCTGGCGTTTGTGGCAATATCATAGATGGTTTCGCTGTAGTCGCCGCCAAAGGTTCCATCTACGAGGGCGTCAGCGACAGGAACGCCGCAATCGTCATAAATGGTAACCGTGGCCTGGCCGTGCTTCTTACCCTGGCTACAGCCGCTTGATTCAGCACAAACGGCGGCTTCGATGTGCATATCGGTCGGAGTGCAGCCGGCGTCAGTTGTAGCATTAGCCGGAGACGAAGCTGTTCCAACATTTGTCGTAGATTGCGAGTCACGCATCTGCACCGTGTAGGTGTACTGAGTAGAAGCAGTCAGTCCCGCATCGGTGTAACTTGGAGATGTTTGCCATTCGCTGTCTGTTGCGCCTGGACCACTGGTAGTCTCATTGAAGTAGTACTCGACCGGACCGGTAGCATCTGCGCCCGTCGTTGCCGTCATGCTGATAGCTGAAGTACTATCCGCAGCAGGAGCCGACGAGAACGTCGCAGGATTCGGTGTTGGCGGATCAGTGTCTGGGCCGCTGGGGAGGATCGGATTGCCGGTGCCGCTGTTGTAGAGATAATCGAGCTCAGTCGAAGTCAGTACCCTATTCCAAACGCCGACGTCGTCGATGATCCCGTCGAAACGACGGTCCTCATCATCGTCGGCATAGCGGCCTATCTCAAAGGCCGAACCAGGAGTGTAATTGATCGGAGAGCTTTCTGAACCACTGGCCACCGATGAAGCGTTGACGTAGAGTGTTTCCGTCGAGCCGTTAAATGTGATCGCCACGTGATACCATGTACCGGTAGAGTAAGTACCGTCATTGATATAACCGAGACCGCCGTCGCTGCCGCAAACAGCTCCACCGAAACCGTCAAAACTGTAATTGTTGATCATGAGCATGTAACCGCTCTCGACTGCCCCTGAGTCGTGTATCATGGCCGCTATTCCGGTATAGTAAGCAAAGGTGTCGACCTTGACCCAAGCCGCAATAGACAGGGCAGAACTCGGACGCAGGCTGGAGTCGGTGCCGCAACCGACATAGCCGCCTGTAAAGTCCAGGGCTCCGCCGAACTTGCCGCTAACCCAGGAACTACTGTCAACGCATGTGCCGGTATTGCTGTTGGTCGAATTGTCGGTGACGGTAGTACCGCCACCGTCATTCATCGACCAGTAACCCAGCAGACCGGCCGTCGGGCCACCATACTCATCAGTTGTAGCATTTGCCGGAGACGAAGCGGTACCTACATTTGGCGTAGGTGTTTCAGAGTCACGCATCTGTACCGTGTAGGTGTACTGCGTATCTGCGTCCAGACCATCGTCGGTGTAATTAGGCGATGTCTGCCATCCGCTGTCTGTTGCACCAGAACCATCGGTAGTCTCATCGAAGTAGTACTCGACAGGGTCGGTTGCATCGCTGCCTGTTGTGGCCGTCATACTGATAGCAGAATCACTATCGGCAGACGGAGCAGAGGCAAATGTTGCCGGGTTCGGTGTTGGCGCTGTTGTATCCGGTGTATCAGTTGTTGCCGAAGCACCAGAAGACACTGTACCTACATTTGGTGTAGATGCAGAGTCTCGCATTTGAACCGTGTAGGTGTACTGCGTACTTGCAGCCAGATCGCTGTCGGTGTAATCAGGCGATGTCTGCCATTCGCTGTCTGTTGCACCGGTTCCGCCGGTGGTCTCATCAAAGAAGTACTCGACGGGGCCTGTTGCATCTGCGCCTGTCGTTGCTGTCATGCTGATAGCTGACTCACTATCGGCAGATGGAGCAGAGGCCCATGTTGCAGGATTCGGCGTCGGCGCAGTAGCATCAGGAGCATTCGTTGTTGCATTTGCCGGAGACGATGCGGTACCTACATTTGGCGTACCCACAGAGTCACGCATCTGTACTGTGTAGGTGTACTGCGTACTCGCGTCCAGACCATCGTCGGTATAATTAGGAGATGTCTGCCATCCGCTGTCTGTTCCGCCATTTTCCTCGCTGGTCTCATCGAAGTAGTAATAGACCGGACCAGTGACATCGGTTCCCGTCGTTGCCGTCATGCTGATAGCTGATTCACTATCGGCAGACGGAGCAGATGAAAACGTTGCCGGATCCGGGGTCGGCGGATCGGTATCCTCTGGTGCGTCACCAAAGGCATAAATATTACCTGCGTCTGTGCTGGCAAAGAGTATGCCGTTAGCCGCGGCCAGACCGTACACCTTGCCGGTAACGCTCGCCGTCCAGTCCCGGCTGCCGTCTGAGATGTCAAAAGCGGCAAGAGTGCCGTCACCGCCAGCATAGATATAGTTACCGGCCTTAATCAGGGCATACGGATAAGTGTAACTCTTGGACCAAACCTGGCTGAAATTACCGCTGTTGGCCTTGACTACCCTGTTGTCGTCGGTAACATAATAGATGTATGTCCCGTCTTCGACCATGTAAGTAATGGCGTAGTCGGAAACATCCCAAGTGTTGGTGGGTCTGGTGGCATTATACCTGGCCATAAAGCTACCGGGCGATGTACCATACATCGGACCCCACCAATAATCGTTGTTATTAGCGGTTATCATACCCCAGGAACCACCGTCATTGACGGTGTACGCATTGTAATCACCTTTGAGTTTGCCGTCCTTAGCGGCATAGGAAGTAGGATATGTCTTGCCGCTGGGGCAATAAAGATAACTTCCCGCTCGCAGCAGGTATCCCTGGTGCGGATGCGAGGCCGTTATTTTCCAGTCGCTGGAGCCGTCGGAGTCATCGAGCCTGCCGACATAAATCCCTTCTTCCAGCCAGAGCCCGGCGGCGTAATAAACATAGCCGTCAGCGACAGCTACGCCGGTTCTGACAGGCCAGGTCGATACCATGTTCTGGTTACCCCAGACCTTGGCGTCGGAGACACCGGGTTTGTAGCTCCAGTCCTCGGCCCCGGTCGAAGCGTCGACGCAATAGATGTACCCGTCATCGCTTCCGAAATAAACCTTGCCGCTATCGACCCATGGTGCAAAACGGACAGGACCGCCCGTATAGAACCTCCAGGCCACAGCGCTCGTAGTGGTATTGAGACATGTAACCGAGTCACTGCCTGAAGAGCCAAAATAAACGTAATTGCCTACCGCAGCTACATCCATACAGTGGTCGAAATCCTGGCGGGGATGGAGGTCGACAATGTTATGCCAAAAGTCCTGCTGGGCAGGAGCCTGAGTCCAAGCCGGCTTTACTCCCTGGGCGTCAGTGTAGGTCCATAACGGCCCGGGAGATGCAACGAGCTGCTCGGTGGTAACGCCGCTTCGACGGCCGTCGTGCAGCCGCGTAGGCCAATCCGCCGCCATCGCGGGGACACTTAGCATTAGAGCCAGTGTTATTAAAATAATGATCTTAAATTTGTTTGTTTTTTTCATTTTTTTATCCTCGTACTATTAGGTTATGGCGATCGTTGTCGCCGTATCTGCTTTAATACTCCCACGATTTAATTAAGGTCTCCATGCCGCGGTCGTCTGCAGCGTGTAAGGTCCGCATACACAGCCTGTGCTGTACGGAGGCAATATGGTCAGACCACCTGCCGGAATGATACTGATGTAACAGCCCGGCCGCGTCTCTTTGGATACCACGTATTCGGTGCCCGTGGATGCATCAACGGCCCAAAGGTAGCCCCATCGCATATAGACGTAATTGGCCGAGGCAGAAAAATCCGCACAGTTCCCGGGTGAAAGCGATACGCCGGCACTTGCTCCGGTAGTCAGATTGTAACCGCCCCACCTGGTTTGGACCACGTTGCCGATAATCATCGGGTGCTTGTCCTGCTCACCGTGATCACCGTTGATGGTTTGCCCACCGTCAATACTATCCGACCATTTAAGACTACAATCAGAGGCGTCGTATGCATAGGTGTTATAAATAGCCGTAGGATCGCCGCTACAGCCAACAGCAACTAACACGCTGCTTTTGTACGACAGGTACAGGACATGCGGACCGTCTATATTTCTCTGCACTGCCCACTCAACACTACCGTCGGTGATGTCAAGTTTAACGATATACTCATTGTTTCCACTCAGGAAAGCACTACCGAGAGAAACTCTTCCGTCCGAATCATTGACAGCGGCGCTGTTGCGACTTTCAATGAAATAGACGTATCCGTCGCCGGCACAGATGGTGGGATTGGCGATAACGGAACTGTTATCGTAGGTCCATATCTCTGAACCGGTGTTGCGGTTGTAGCAGAACACCTGCTTACTGGTAGTAACTTCCTGATTGCCATAATACGAATAGGCAGCGGCAGTCGAACTACTCAACTCGCTTGAGTTAACCGAAGCGCCGTCTATCATCTCGCTGCCGAGAAGGTAATTGCCTGTAACTCCTACATATCCCCAATCTCTACCGGAAGTTGGAACGGTGTAGGTTGCCGCCACGCTTCCGGTGTCCATATCGACTTTCTTGCAATCATCATCGTTGGCAATATAGGCGTAATCATCGGCCAAAGCGATACAGCCAGCATCTCGCACCATTGCCATCCGTCCCCAACCGGTATTACTCAGTGTCCACAAAACAGCGCCGTTATAAGCATCGACGCAATAGACATCATCGATGCCCGGAACGATCAGGCGGCCGGCTTTGACCAGCGGGGCCATTGGACGGTCGTGACGGTTGATCAGATAACGAGGCCCCGGTTCGCCCCACCACTGAATATTACCGGTGTTGCCGGTGAGCGTATCTTCGCTACAGGCGGTATTGCCGATGGTACCCCACATGTGGTCCCAGTCTCCCGCTCCGGTCAAAGCACCGCGATCGATACGTGCCCATATACCACTGGCGTTGTTAGTGATCGTGTAACTCAATGACGCAGCGTCAAGCCAGCTTTCCAATGCAGACTGACTCATTGCATTCGGGCAACCGGTAGGCTGACCGATGATCGCCACACCTCCTGCCGGCCGAACCAGCCGGAACATCTCAGCGGCACTGCCCGGAAGGCTACCTTCAGCGATAACCGTATCGCAAAGGATCAGCGCGCCGGCGTAATCGGCATACGGACCAGACGTCAGCGAACCATCGTGCAGTCTGATATCATAGCCGTAAAGCCCCTCGCCACCTAATTTGGTTCTTCCCGAATCGACTGAAGCGCTGGTATCTTCGATACCGAGAAACCGCCGATTCGCATCCAGCAGTGACAACTCGTACGCTAATCGTCCTTCGCCAGCTCCGAAGACTACGCAGTAGCCTGTGGGAGTGGTTTGATTATTGATGTACGTAGCTGCTGCCTGATAAGAGGCCGTCAGGCTGTCAGGCGGATATGGCGCCGCCTGAACAACACCCGGCGATAAAAACAACATCACCAGGAGCACCACTACAAGGGTGGTCTTAAAGTCTTTGATACATTTCATTGTACTTCCCTTCCTTTCTCAAAAAATTTTTAAACGGAAATTAAGCCCTTCCTTCTCAGTTCCGCAACTGAGGGGCATTCCAATCTAATTTGCGCCCGGGCCGAGTTTCGCCGGGCATATCTTCAACAAAAAACGCTACTCGAAAATTGCATGTATTATGAACTTTTCAAAAAACCATGTCCCAAAGTCGGAGTATCGAGCGTATCTTGAGGTGCAGGGAGTGTGCATAAAATGGGTACTGGTGTTGGGAACGTGCAAAAAATCAAGGCACGAGATCCATCTGCTATCTCTTTGTCAGAGGGGGCACAAAACATGACTTTCTCCATTCCTATTAACACAGACTTTTCATGTTGCCAATTATAAAGAGAATGAGACATGATACAATAGGACATTCATATTTTCTCTTGCACAATTCATACTTTTTTATGTAAGCTTTTCCGCAGTAAATCCTTGTCAAGCCGGAAACAGGTATTTATTGCTTCCGTCAGGCCTCTTTTTGCCATACCCGTAAAAATCTCGTTCACAAAACATAAGTCATTCTTAGCAATATCTTGCGGAGATAGCGATGACTGGATTCAAACCAACGACCTTCGGTTGTGAGTATGTGGTGTGTGTGCAAAAAAACGAGGCACGGAAACCCACTGGCAGTCCTTTTTTGAAGGGGCACATAACATGACCTTCTCCGTATAATTCATACAATTTTACACCGACTTTTTAGCTAGTCAATACACAAATCCGTTTTTTTGCACTTTTTAAAGAAATCTTGCTCCTCCGGGAGAAATGGCAAGTGAAAATAATACCCAATGTGCATATTCCTGACATGTTGGCCCAGCTATAAGTTCTTGTCATAAAAAGTCTTTCTCCACGAAAGAAAGCACGCGAAATTTCCAGGATCCGTATAAGGTCTTGTCGCAAAGAAACTTAACCGCGCGTAAAAGCGCATTTTAAAATTGCGATTGATATTAGACTATTGCAAAAGTCCCACAATCGCGTTGTTCCAGTGAAAAAATGTATTACCGCTGGACAGACAATCTAAATTGCACAACTGTTCAGTATAACAAAAACACCTTTGTTCTGTTTGTAAAAGTTAAAATCACTTTCACAGCCAATCACCATATCCCCTATTTTCAATTAAGAAGAATGTTTTGATAAGCCTATCTAAAACCTGCCCGGCGATACTGCAAAGGCGAAAGTCCTGTGCGTTTCTTAAATACACGGGAGAAATAGCTTGGTTCTTTAAATCCCACTGCTTTAGCGATTCTTTGTACGCTCTCGTCGCTGGACAACAACAATAACTGGGCCTGTTCGATGCGTTTTCTGGTTAAGTACTCAATAGGTCTTATCCCCATCTGCTTATAAAACAAATTGGAAAAATAAGTCGGATTAAGGTAAACATTTCCGGCCAGTTCTTCCAGAGATATATCTTTGTCAAGATTTTCGTCAATGTATTCGAAAATACCCCAGAATCGTTGTATTGTCTGTACTCGGGTCGGGTCACTGAACTTGTGTGCGGTTCTTATGATAGGTGCCAGTAATTGCAGCAATATCCCTTCACTCTCGATAACGTCACCCGAGTTTGTATCTGAGTCGGTATCTTCAATGCTTTCAAACATCGTTCTGTTTACTTCGTTCAGTTTACGGTTGACTAACGCCTTATCAGGAATAATCTCCATCAGCCGTTGAAACAACGCCTGTTCGTAGGATTTACTATCTACAAGATAATCATAGTCCTGAATCGTAAAAAGGTCCATTCCGGCCCCAATGCGGCTGGTAAAGTGGATATAATAAACCTCGAACCACTTCGGACAAAAGTAATCGTGAAAGACAAAGCATGGGATCAGATGTAATTTGCCCGGCGTCAGATGGTATTTGAGTCCACCATGGTGTTGTACATACGCCTCGCCTTGGGTAATCAGATACAGACGTGAAAAGGGATTGTTGATATTTTCCCAGCACCAGGAGCTATCTTGTTGGGAAAAACCAATGTTGAGAATCTTCAGGTTGATATCCGAAGTATTTATTAATTTATTTAACATATAAAAATCATCCAATTCGAACTATTGCATCTTATCGGAAAGAAAGGTATTAGTCAATATTTTTTTTGACGCTTTTGTTTGTTTATCTATGATTTGTGCAACATAAAGTATGAATATTGCATTGCTTTGCACGATTTCTTTTGTTAAAGTACAAATTATGCAGAAGCTGTTTTCTGAGTAGCTTGCAGTTTATTTTGTATTTAGAGGTCAGGGCAATGTCGAAAAAGAAAAGTTTGCGATCCAAAGCTTTTACGCTAATTGAGTTACTGGTTGTAATCGCGATTATTGCGCTTTTGCTGTCAATACTTATGCCGGGTTTAAAAAAGGCACAGTACTTTGCGCGGAGAGTCGTGTGCACGAGTAATGTGCACCAACAGCTTATAGCTCAGCTAACCTATGCGACAGAATGGGATGGTAAGTTCCCCGAGCACCTTTCCTCTACTGCGAATTATGTCAGTAACGGTACGGAAGCAACGGCCACTACCCGGTGGAAGTACGCAATGAAGGACACGTACATTACCGACAGTGAGGTGCTGCTATGTCCGATACTCAAGAAAAACAAGGATTGGTGGCCATTTTACTACGATAACGATGACTTGAACTATGGGTGGGACACGGACAATCTTGGCTGTCAGATAAGCTACAACTGGTATGCTAATTTTGCTCCGATGGATGGCAGCGGCAATCCGAGCCCAATCACCTTCCTGAGCGGTGAGTCACCCTGGCCGAAAAACTCCACTGAGTGCAACTCGACTCGAGCAATGATCACCCACGACGTAGAGGAGTACATTTGGGGCCTTGGGGGGACTCCAACTTTCTATGACGCTTCGCACGGCAGCCGGCTTTACGCCCCGATTTTTGATGATCTCGAATCGACAGATAATCCTGTTGGGCGGGCTGACGGCCATGTGGATATCGTTAAGAAAAGTCACACGCTTCCACGGGCAGAATTTACATATTCCGGGAGTGTTTATGTGAAGTATTATTATTGACCATGGTGTATCTTTTTGTTGATGCGATTATTAGGTTCTCTATGATTTATACAATAAAATGTATGAATATTGCATTGTTTTGCACGATTTCTTTTATTACAATACTATATATACAAAAGCTGTTTTCTGAGTAGCTTGCAAGTTTATTTTTTATTTAGAGATTAGGATAATGTCGGAATGAAAAGTTTGCAATCCAAAGCTTTTACGCTGATTGAGTTGCTGGTTGTAATCGCGATTATTGCGCTTTTGCTGGCAATACTTACGCCGGGTTTATCAAAGGCAAAGTACTTTGCAGGGCGAGTCGTGTGCACGAGTAATGTGCACCAACAGCTTATAGCTCAGCTAACCTATGCGGCAGAAAACGATGGTAAGTTCCCCGAGCACCTTTCCTATACTGCGAATTATGTCAGTAACGGTACGGAAGCAACGGCCACTACTCGATGGCAGCACGCAATGAAGGATACGTACATTACCGACAGTAAGGTGCTGCTATGTCCGCTGCTTGGGAAAGAAAAGACGTGGTCGGGGTTTTACTACGATAACGAATGGCTCCACCCTTCGTTTGACATGGGTGGGTGGGACACGGACCGTGCGGATATTCAGATAGCCTATGCCTGGCTTGCTAATTTTGCTCCGATGGATGGCAGCGGCAATCCGGGCCCTATCACCTTCCAGAACGGTGAGCCACCCTGGCCGAGAAACTCCAGTGAGTGCAACTCGAATCGAGCGATGATCGTCCATGAGCTACAGTTTCGATATGACAGTTGGTTCTATGACGCTTCGCACGGCGGGACTCTTTGGGGCACAACTCTTGACGAATCCGAATCGATAGATAATCCCGTTGGGCGTGGTGACGGCCACGTGGATATCGTTAAGAAAAGCCAGATACGTTCGCGGGCAGACTATACGTATTGGAGCACTGGTCATATTTTGTATTATTACTAACCATGGTTAGTGGATATGGAAGGAGCATACACCATTGCATATTTTGTGGATATAAGATACTGAAATAAAAAATTCAGAATTTTTCTGGAGGAATTGATTATGGTATAAGAGGTGACGTGTTTGATGTGTTTTATAAAGAATTTAGAATTTTTCTGGAGGAATTGGTTATGGTATAAGAGGTGACGTGTTTGATGTGTTTTATAAAGAATTTAAATATTTTTTTTTTGGAGGAACAAATTATGTGTAAGAAGAAATTGATGAGTTTGATGTGTTTTGTTTTGATGTTGGGTTTCGTAGGAAGTGCATTTGGAACCGATTGGAATGGCGCTGGCGGAGACAACCTGTGGAAGACTGACGGAGTTGGCGGGAACTGGTCCGACGCTGCGGCACCGTTGCTTGCCGATGACGCGATTTTTTATTGGTATGGGGACCCCGGTGCCGATGTTATCATCGACAACGGTACGGCAGCAACGTGCAATGACCTTAATGGTCTCGGCTGGAACGCCGGGCAGCACGGCAGCGTGACGGTACAAAAGGGTGGAAGCCTGGAGGTAGGCAACATGACTATCCTTGGCCAGTTGGGTCCTGCGTCAATGTACGTAGATGGCGGCACCGTTACCGATGGTAGTGTCTTAGGTAACAACGAGTTGCGTGTTGGCCAGGGCCAAGATGGTAGTCCCGGGGTAAACGAGGGTTACGGTGGTTATCTTAAGATAAACCAAGGTGGTAGTGTTACTGCTAACACGATCTATTTGCCCTTAACCAGTGGTACCGGTCATATCCAGTTGGATGATGGGGTACTGACCAGTACCAACTGGATGGCTATAGGAGCGGGAGGTACCATGGACATTGGCGGCGGTAAGTTCGTGATCGGCTGGGTTGATTTGGAGTGGATGCAAACAACATACCAGCCCTTCATCGATTCCGGGCAGATTACCGGCTGGGGTGGAACCGGAACTGCAACTATTGCCTATGAAGAAGGTGTTGGCGCAACCATTACTGCAACTCCAGGTGTGACGAGTCCATATCTTATCACTTCGCCGCAGTCGCTGTCCGTGGCGGAGCTTGGTACAACCAGCGCTACTTATGACGTCTCTCTTAATACTAATCCTGGTGCTGGTTCGACTGTGTCTGTAACCATTAACGACCCGGACCCGAATGTTCTCGGTATTGACCTTGACGTTCTCGGTATTGACCCGAGCGAGATTGACCTGGGTAGCGGGGCAGGCGTCCCCATCACCCTGACCTTCAACGACAGCGACTGGTACATCCCCCAAACGGTTACCGTTACCGCGGTTGACGATGTAGACCTCGAAGGTCTCGAAACCATCAAAGTCTTGCATTTTCTTTCTCAGTCTGTTGGAGTAGATCCCAATGATTACGTTTACAATCAGGGCAGAGTCTCTTATGCCGATGTTAGTGTCGACATTGATGATGACGATATGCCTGAGATAATAATTACTGAGGTCGATGGTACGACGGTAGGCGAGGACGGAACAACCGACACTTACACCGTTCACCTTGATGCAGATCCCATTGTTGCGGTGGCAATCACGGTGGACCCGAACGCCTCGGGTACTGGTTACCTTGAGGTAAATGGTGCAGGTGCGAGCAATTCGATAGTCCTTAATTTCGACAGCGGCAACTATAGCACACCGATAGTGGTTACCGTAACGGCTGTTGAAGATGACATTAATAACGTTTTTGGCGCTGCCGAACGCACTGCCACGATCAGCCACGTAGCGGCCAGTGCCGGCGACTACGACAGCGTCTCGAACGACCTGACGGTTACCATCATAGATGACGACTGCGGCTCCTGGGGTTTTGATTCGATGGATTTCAACCATGATTGCTATGTGGGTCTTGCAGATTTCGCTGATTTTGTGGTAGAATGGATGTTTTGCACAGACCCACAGGAGCCAGGGAGTTGTGACGATATACTCACTACTCCAAGATAGTAAAACAGTCCGTTAAACAGTACAATTTGTTAGTAAAAAAAACGAGAGGAACTTCGGGTTTTTCGTTCGAAGTTCCTCTTCTTTCTATCTATAATGCGTAAAAAAGATGCGACGAACTGTTTTTTCCCGAAATCAGGACAACGGTTGTTCGCCAGGGTCACAATTGTAAGTGGTTTATCTTTTTCTTAAGTAATACCAATGGTATTTTTTGTTTTCGCGTTGTAAAGACTATAAGTCATTGCAAACAAAGGAGTTTTTCGCGTATAAACGCGCATTTTATTGTACATGGAATAATATAAGAGAATTTTTATGAATATGCATTTGGTGGACTGGAGTATTGTGGTTGGCCTGATGGTGATGCTTATCTGGGCGGCCCACCGGACCAAAAAGTATACCCGGAGCGTGGCTGATTTTCTGGCTGCCAACCGCTGCGCCGGACGGTATCTGCTTGGGGTCTCCGACAGCATGGCCGGTATCGGGGCTATCAGCATTGTAGCTTGGTTCGAAGCGTATTATCAGACGGGCTTTACGTTTGCCTGGTGGCATCTGACTTTTCTGCTGGTCATGCTGATTACGTCGCTTTCAGGCTGGGTCCAATATCGCTACCGGCAGACACGGGCGATGACCATGGCCCAGTTCCTGGAAATGCGATACAGCAAAAGATTCCGCGTTTTTGCCGGTATCATAGCTTTTGTTTCAGGAACACTCAATTTTGGCATTTTCCCCGCTGTAGGCTCCCGCTTCTTTATCTATTTCTGCGGACTGCCCAGCTACGAAATTCCCCTTTTTGGCGAATTCACAATCGATCTTACCTATGTGCTGGTTATGGCCATTCTGCTGACGTTTTCACTGTACTTCACCTTCTCCGGCGGGCAGATTGCCGTGATCATAACCGATTTTATCCAGGGTACGTTTGCTAACATTATCCTGGTTATCATTATCGCGGTGGTGTTCGTTAAATTTCCCTGGTCTCAGTTCGTTGACGTATTGTCGCAACAACCGCCGGGCAAGTCTATGCTGGATCCACTTGATACCGGCGAAATAGGAGTGTTCGATAAGTGGTACTATATTATTTATGCTTTTGGTATATGGTGGACCTGGCTTGCCTGGCAGGGCCAGCAGGGTTCCTACGTTTCCGCTCGCAATCCGCACGAGGCACGTATGGGACGTGTACTCGGCTCCTGGCGAATGCTTGTCCTGCAGCTTCTGGTAATGATCTTACCCATCTGCGCCTTTGTCCTGATGCACCACACTGACTGGTCCGCCACTGCAGGAAATGCCAACGAGATACTTAACAGTGTCAGTACCGATCCCGGCGATGCTATCCGAAAACAGGTGACAGTCACGGTGGTTTTGACGCAATTCCTGACACCTGGTTTGCTGGGTGGATTTTGCGCGGTGATGTTAGCGGCCTTTATCAGTACGCATAACGCATACCTTCATTCATGGGGCAGTCTCTTCATTCAGGATGTTATTCTGCCTTTCCGTAAAAAGCAGTTAAGCACCAAAAAGCATATGAATCTGCTGCGTTGCTCCATTTTTGGCGTAGCGATGTTTATTTTTCTGTTCAGTATCTTTTTCGCGCAGTATGATTTTATCCTCATGTTCTTTGCCCTGACAGGAACAATCTGGCTGGGTGGGGGCGGGACGGTAATTGTGGGAGGATTATACTGGAAAAGAGGCACCACCGCCGGGGCGTATGGCGCCTTGACCATTGGCATTGTTACCTTCACAATCGGTTTTATCATGCAAAAAACCTGGCCGCTGTATCACAGCGGCGCAACATTTCCGATAAGTTCGCAGTGGCTGTGGTTCATTGCAATGATGAGCTCAATAGTAATCTACGTCCTCCTTTCCCTGCTTGGCAAAAGAAGCGTATGCGATATGGACAAACTGCTTCATCGCGGCAAGTACGCCGTTGCTGATGACACCATAGTTCTGTCCGATAAACAAGTGCCCGCATGGCAGAGGCTGCTCGGTGTGACCAGAGAATTTACTACCAAAGACAAGATCCTTTATTTTGCCATTCTGGGCTGGACTGTAATCTGGGGTGTAATATTCTTCGTTGTAACGATTTATAATCTTATATTTGACGTCGAGATAGAATCATGGGCAAAGTTCTGGCACTTTTATGTCTGGCTGGCGTTGATTCTGGGCATCGTTACCATCGTGTGGTTTACTGTGGGTGGCCTGTTTAACTTAAAGGAAATGTTGCAGCGACTGACCACCATGAACCGTGATAATCAGGATGACGGCACCGTGGCTGAGAACAATAATCAGAGTCAATAGGAGTTGTACCTTGTTTTCGAAACATAGATCAGGAATTTTGGGAAAGGGCAAACTGTTATGAAAAATATTCGGTTTTTAGTATTAGCGTTTTCTGTTTTGTTTATGTTTGCCGGCTGTACTGCTGAAAATCACTCTACCTCTCAGAAGCTGCCAGCTCCTGTCACTATGAAGGCAGTGTATACCAATACTCCCATCACGGTCGATGGCAGGCTGGATGAGGCTGTCTGGAAAACTGCTGATACTTACGCTATGAACCTGCCGGACGACAGGGCGACAGACGGCACACAGCTTGAAGAAGGTGGCCAGATCCGCCTTGCCTGGGACAAGGACTATTTTTATGTCGGCATCCGGTTCAGCGATTCAGACATTGTTGCTGAGGGGCAGGAGGATCAACTCATGCATCATCTGTTGGGCGACCTGTGCGAGCTTTTTCTGAAACCGGCTGACCAGTTGTGGTACTGGGAACTTTATGTGACGCCGCGCGGCAATAAATCGAGCTTTTGGTTTCCCGGCAGGGGACGATTCGGTCTGCCGGGCAACTTTAAATATGACTGCGGCTTGAAAGTGGCCGCTCAATGTGCCGCGGGAACCCTTAACGACTGGGAAGATACGGATAAGTATTGGACGGCGGAAATGGCTATGCCTGTCAAGGACCTGACTGCCAGAGGTGAGAAATTCGGACCCGATGCCGATTGGTATATCCTGGCTGCCCGATACAACTACTCGCGATACCTCAAATCTCAGGCTCCGGAATACTCGACGACACCAAAGCTTTCAAAAACCAACTTTCATCTGCTTGAAGAATACGCTGTTCTTGAACTGGTAAAATCGAGGTGAGAGATAATAACTATTATTGCAGTGGTTAAAATATTGATTTAGCAAAGGTAAGCCTGCGAAAGGTATTGTTTATGAGAATTCCGATCAGATATTTATTATTTCTGATATTTTTGGCACATGTTTGCAATTTGACCGCCGATGCTGCCGACAATGTTGTAGAAGAGTCTTGGCAATCATACCATTCGAAAGATAAATGGCACAATTCTCTAAAGCCTAAGGGCAAACCAGGCCCCAGTTTGGCACTGGCCACCGATGGCAAAAGTGACTACAGCATTGTCGTAAGCGCAAAGGCAACCAGCCAGGCGAAGAAAGCGGCAGAGCAGTTACAGTATTGGTTAAAACAAATAACCGGGGTAACGCTGCCAATCACAGCAGAAGGGACGAGGCTGACAGAAAAGTCCAGTATTATCAGCATCGGCTGGACAAAGCAGTTAAAGCAGACAGAACCGGCGGCGGTCAAAAAGGATTTGGGAGATGATGGTTGGGGTATCACGGCCACAGAATCGAAACTTTTTTTGTGGGGCGGAAGAACTCGCGGCGTAATCAACGCAGTTTTCGCATTGCTGGAAGAGGACCTGGGATGCCGCTGGTACACCGACGAGCACACCCGAATTCCGGAGATGCCGACGCTAACGTTTGCACCTGTGTTGCGTACATATAAGCCAGACCTGAAACTGCGTGATCCGTTCTATTCTGTATCGTGGGATGCAGAATGGTCCCTGCGAAACCGAACCAATGCACCGGATGGTACGGTTCCGGAAGAATACGGAGGATATATCGACTATGGGAGCTCCGGCGGCACATCGCCTTATATTCCACATATGTTTGTTCATACGTTTAACAGCCTGGTTCCACCCTCGAAATATTTCGAGGAACATCCCGAATATTTCATGCTGGACAGCGATGGTCAGCGAAGTGTGCGGCAGCTTTGTACGACGAACCCCGAAGTAGTGCAATTGGTCACAAAAAGGGTCAAGCGGTTTCTGGCAGAGCAACCTCATACGGAAATAGTGAGTGTTTCCAAAAATGACGGCGGCAAGACATGTTTGTGCAAAGACTGCAAGTTGCTGGATGATGCCGAGGGAACTAACATGGCGGCGCTTTTGCATCTGGTAAACAAGGTCGCCGAGGCGATTGAACACGAGCATCCGCATGTAGTCGTGTCAACATTAGCGTATCTGGAGACGGTGAAAGTACCCAAGACGGTGCGGCCGCGAAAGAACGTGGTAATACGTCTGTGCAACGATTATGTAGGTTCCTGGCGGCAACCTTTTACACCGGCCCAGCAGTGCGAGTTCGGCGAACTGGTCAAGGCATGGAGCGACGCACATGACCGAATTTATATTTGGGATTATGTCATCAATTTCAGTCACTATATGGCGCCAATGCCGAATATGGAGGTGGTCGCAAAGAACATTCGATTCCTCGTGGACAACAACGCAGAAGGAATAATGACACAGGGCTGTTACCAGAGTCCGGGAGCAGAGCGGGAATGGCTGCGTTCGTGGGTGTTTGCAAAGCTGATGTTGTATCCGTCGATGAATTTGAATGAGTTGATGCAGGATTTTATTTGGGGTCACTACGGTAAGGCGGCACCTGCGATAGCACAGTACAACGAGTTACTAAAGGAACAAACCGAGAAGTACAAGGATGTGTTGGCCAAACCCGAAGGCGGAATACGCTACAAGATGGACAACCCGTTCCTGTCAAAAGAGTTTCTGAAACGAGCGAGCCGGATTTTTGATCGGGCCGAGAAGTTAGCCCAGGACCAGGCAGTCCTGTACCGGGTTCAGCGGATGCGCCTGTCGATCATGTACGTCAAGCTGATGCGGGGGCCAAAGTTCGTGGGAAATGAGTACGGCGAGGTTCTTGCTCGATTTGAGAAAATCGCACGCCGGACAGGAGTAACACATCTAAGGGAAGGCAAACCAGACCTGGATGAAAAACTACAGCAATGGCAAAAAACGTGGAAAGATCATAATGACAAATAAAGAAAAAATCGTAAATACCAATACTGAGGTAAAAATGGAAATTTCAATGGACTATAACGTGAGTTGGTATCAATTTACTGAGTATCCGGAAAGTGATACTTGTTGGTCCTTGTCTGTGGGGCCGGATGGCAGGATTTATGCTGCGGCATGCAGTGAGCTGGTACCGGGCGGGATAGTTAAGGTGGTTCGTTATAACGAAAAAACAGATTCGCTGGATTATCTTTTTGATATGGACAAGATGGTAGGTGACCCTTATGACTCCGGGCGGGCTACACAGTGCAAAATTCATTACAGTTTTGCGCCGTCGATGTCTGACGGAATAATGTATATGGCGTCGCATTTGTCAGGGCCACCGATTGACCAGCCTATGTATTCGCCGTGGCGGAGCTGGAATGATCCGAAGCGGTGTTTCAGGGGAGCTGCGTTACTTGCTTATGATACGAAAAAAGATGAGGTTATATGGTGGGATACGATGCTGTCTAAGGAGGGGTGCAGGTGTTTGCTGCATGACGAGGAGCGCGGGCTGCTTTATTCGCTGAGTTATCCGCGGGATCACTTCTTTATTTATGATATTAAAAAACGCCAAAGGCGCGATGTCGGCCGAATTGGTTCTATTAATTCCCAGGCGTTGTTTTTGGATTCCAGGCACAGAGTCTGGACGACGGACGACTACGGACATATTGTACGGTATGACCCCGAGAAGGACAGGTTGGAGAGGTCGCCTTTTGTTTTGCCGCATAATGTTGAGGTTCAGACGGGATGGCACAGCGTTTTTTATGACGTGGTTAGTTCGCCGGATGGTCAGTGTGTTTACGCGGTGACGTGGAATTGTTATCCGAGGCTGATTCGGATATGGGTTAATGAAGGCCAATGGGGGCGAGTTGAGGATTTGGGGCCTGCGACGCAGGAGTATGATAAGACACTGCCTTGTGATATGTATATCGATCATTGTGGGGGGCTTTTATTTGGCGGTGACGGCAAGCTTTATTTTGTTTCTTCGCGGTGGAAAGAGCCTGTTACGGGTGATTATGCAAAACAGGGCAATGCCGAAATGGATGGGATTGTGTTTCGGCTGGACCCTGAGACCTTGGAGCGTGAGAAAGTAGCGGTTTTGAAGCGGCCCGGGGCAAATAGTCAGTATGTTTCCCGGGGGGCGGTTGACCATAACGGCGATATGTTTTTTGGTCATGTAAATCCATTTGCTTTACCGGTTGGGATCTTTAAGGTCGAGATGCCTGAGAACAGGAAAAAGAAAAATGCACATTTACCAATAAGGATGTGGGGTTAGGAATCTATTATGAGTGAAAAAAAACGTTATGATATGAATTCGCCCGAGGCCAAACAGATTATCGATGAGATAGTGCACGGGACTTTTGTGCGGGAAGGGACGATGGTTGCGGCGGGCTTGAATTTTCCGAAGGTTACTGTGCCTGTTCCTGCCGACGAGAGCTGGGTCAGGGCTTTGGATGTTAGCAGCGACGGTATTGTATATGGAGGGACCAGCGGGAGAGCGTGTCATCTTTTTGTTGGGATGTATGGCGGGGTGACGGGTATTGTTGTCGATATGGGTGTTGTTGAGGGGGCTGATAGTTGTGCGGCGATGTGCTGCGGGGAAGAGAAATTTGTCGCTTGTGTAAACGGTAAAAGCGGCGGGCGGATTATTATGCGCCAACTTCAGGAACTTCCGTTTGACTGCATCCAGGAGTGGCAGATTTCCAGGAAGCCTTATGAGGATTTGAGCGAGGTTGTTGCCGGCGAAAGGATTGTTCACGCGGTTCGGGATGATGAAAGAAAAATTGTTGTCGGCGCAACTGATGGGCATTTGTTTTTGGTTGATATTGACAGCGCTAAGATTGAGATTGTCGGTGAAGTAGCAGGGGCTGGGCGGTTGGCTGTGGCGTCGGGAGGAAATATATTCGGATTCGACGAGGCCGATAGTCTTTGGCGGTTTGATTTGAAGAAGAAGGAACTGGTGCGTAAAGCTGTGGCGCTTCCGGCGGGGAATTGGCAGGGGAGTCAATTGGTGTGGGGCAGGGATGTTGTCGGAGGTAAGCTTTATACGGCAGATGGCGATGGGAATTTGTTTTCGTTTATCGAGAAAGAAGGTTTCAGTGAGAAGTTGGGGCGTACGAGGTTTGCTGAAATTTCGTGTATGGCGGTAACTTATGACGGGAGGGTTTTCGGTTTTTGCGGAGAGGGGATAAGCAATATGTTTTGTTATAATCCTGATAGCGGAGAAGTGAAGGATTTGGGTGCAGCGGTTTCGGTATTAGAGCGGAGGCGGTATGGTTATGTCTTTGGTGATGCAGTCACTGGTCGCGATGGACAGATTTTCTTTGGAGAAAATGACGATCTTGGACATCTGTGGATATATTTCCCGTCAATTCGACAAGTAACAAACGATGAAAGTTGATCTTATGAAAAAAATAGCATTAAAACATATTGTGATAGTGTTGAGCGTGCTGATGTCTGGCCTGATTCTTCATGCGGAAACTAATAATTATAAACTCTTAAGTGCAGATGAGTTAGGTTTCAAAGAGAGTGCGTTTATACGCAGGGACCTGCAGATAGCCTGGCCAAATGGAGATAATCCTGAGGTGGTAACGGAACCGCAGTGGATGCAGTTCCTGTACCGTGACATGGAGGCGGTGAATGATGATTTCGAGGTGACCTCACGGTATTCCTATTACTTAAATGAATCTAATTTTGAGCTAATGGCCTGGCTGCCGTTAGACTGGCTTAAGGGAAAAGCCAAAGATGCTGAGATTAAATTTGACGTTTACCTTCAGGGAACTCAGATCGCCTCTCAAAACACAACCATTTACACAGCACAGCATCACCGTGTACCGACAATTTTTTTAGCAATAGATAGTAAACACTTAAAACAGGGTGAGAACATATTTACTTATTCAATTACCATAGCTAACGGGGAGGTGAAAAAAGGAAGTGTTTCGGTTAAAAGGATGCCCAAACCGAAAGGGATAAGCGTGCAGGTGGACCGCAAGACCTGGCAGCTTATTGTCAATGGCCAGAGGAATTACTACTATGGCTGGTTCGGTTCCGAGGACAGCGAGTTAGCCAGAGATGTCAGTATGGGGGTTAATTTTACCCTCTTTAGTACTCACAATGCTAATGGTGACTTAGAGAAAATGCGTCAGGGTTTAGATCGTCTGGAAAAACTCAATGTCAAATGTATTATCAATTACGCCCATGATAATTACTATGCTTATCAAACGCCAACGAAAGAGCAATTCGAAAAAAGTACCGAAGCCTTTCTCAAAATTGTCAGGGCATTTAAAGATCACCCCGCGGTCATGGGCTACTATATCTCAGACGAGCCGGGAGGATCCGAACAGTACAAGCCCTTTCTGGTACACAAGCTCAAAGAAGCTAAGAAAATTAATCCTTATCACATCTTTGGAATTGTACATATGAGTGTGACCCCCTTTCAGTTGGTAGATGAGATTGCCCGCTACTGTGACTTCCTATCGATAGATACCTATCACATGCCGGGCAGTGTCAAGCAGACTGGGCGCGACTGCCGTTTCTATAAGAATTATTATCGTAAATTCTTTTGCACTATACCGCAGATGTTTGGAGGCTCTGAGTGGTGGAACAGGGAGCCGACGCCACGCGAGTATCGGGCCAAGACCTGGCTCGAGTTGATCGAAGGTTCTGAGTTGATGATGTTTTTTATTCGCGGGAAGTCTTTCCCGCGAGATCCGGAGAGCTTGCACACTATACTCGATATCGGGAATCGACTGAGGTTGCTGGATGGTTTCATTACGAGTCAGGAAACGCCTCCCTTTGTTCGCACAGAGATTAAGGCATCTGCAAAGCTTGAGCAGGGCTATGTCAGGACCAGTTGGAATAAACTTAAAGGCGGCAATGCAATAGCCGGGCATCCGCTAACGAAGAAGCATGGATCCGATACTGAAACCATGTTTCTGCCCAAGGAAGATAATGTCCGTTTTTTGAACAATCGCCGAATTATGAGCCCATTAGATAGGGACCCGCAGTTGTTTTGCCGGGCTTATTTGAATAAGGAAGTCTTAATGGTCATTGTGGTTAACCCGCAGAATGTTATTCTGCCTTTAGATATTAAGGTCGAATCCGAATTCGAGTTACAGGATTTTGCCTATTTGCCCTTTGAGGATAATCGGATCGTGGGGGTGAAGGATAATAAGATCAGTGATATTATCGAAGCATATGACGTACGTATTTATCACATCCGCACGCCGGACTATGACAGCTATGCTCATCGATTAGTGCAAAGTAATCCCAATAACTTGCAGGAAAACCCCAGTTTTGAGCGTGCGACCGAGGCCATGCCAACCAATCAGTATAGTCAGTCCATCAGCGGAAAGTTAGTCCATGTCACCAGCAAGGACGCTGCTCATGGACTTTATAGTTTGTATTTTGACCTGCGTAATAATCCAGGATACAGTGGCACTTTTAATGAGAATTACTTTGACAATAAGTATTCCTATCCGGTCAAGATTTCCTTTTGGGCCAAGGCGGCTCCGGTAAATGACGGAGAAAAAGTCAGTATGAAAATCACGCCGCGCGATGCTGAAGCCGGGACGTTTGAATTGAGTTCCCAGTGGAAACGCTATGAGTACAGGTACAATTTCAATAAGGATAACTCGGCCTATGGTTATAGTCGATGGAATGTCAGTTACAGTATAAGTGCAACTGCTGCCGAGGTCTGGTTAGATCTTTTTGAAGTGGAAATCGAGGGCTTTGATGGAATTATTAAACCGAGTCATTACATGGCGATGGCCAAACGACCTATTAAATACTACTATGATAAAGATGGCAATCTACTTGACCCTGAGACATCACCGGAGAACTTGAAATCAGAAAAAGAGTAGTTTGGGATAAATGTTACCGCCCAGACGTCTATTGACACAGACCTTTCATGGCGCGGTACAATTGTTGGCAATTGGCGTCCTATAGGAGACGAAGATCATTATGCTGATGTTTTACAACTGGTTAAGGATGCCGATAAATATACCGGTTTTTTTGCGGCAGAAAAAGCTGCCATTACTCATCCTGACACCGGGTACTATATAAATGGGAAATCTCAGATAAAGTAGACTCAAGATTTGAAAGGTCCTCGTAAATGCTGCATGACCCGAGTCACCATACTCCGCCGCCTGTTGCGGCTGAGATCAAACTTCCTGGCAAAGATATTGACATCTTAAAGTCATTAGCCGGCCAAGTCGCTCAGATCGCATCTTTGCCGGTGCATAAGGAAAAGGCAAGACTCTGGACAAAGCTCAATGATCTGCAATCCGAAAGACCGATGGTCTGGGCCAATGAGATATGCTGGAATGAAATGAATGTCAACGACGAGTTGACGCTGCAATGCGAACATCTCTGGGCACGCGACCAGGAGGATCAACTGCGAAAGACTCTCTATCAATGGAAGCATCTGCCCGGCGATATGATAGTAAACGATTATCTTATCTGTCCCCTGGCAATTCACAGCACGGACTTCGGCGTCATGGAAGATGTGGATATCGCAAAGACCGATGATACCAGCGATGTCGTTTCGCGGCATTTCAAGGTTCAGATCAAGGACCCTGAAGATATCGAGAAGATCAAACTGCCGAAAATATCTCACAACGAAGAAGCCACCGAATTGCACTATCAGACGATG
>SDBV01000465.1_pt1 | contig 58032 bp, 40 predicted proteins | sample 2277081 | NCBI WGS metagenome assembly SDBV01 (sample SAMN10402039, study PRJNA504765) | marine sediment metagenome | isolation source: marine sediment core GS10_PC15, 223 cmbsf | place: Arctic Ocean: Southern Knipovich Ridge | collected 2010
CAGCTCTTCATCGATGGACTCCCGACCGGCGAGGATATCCCCCAGGATTTTGGTTCCCATGACGTCCCGCAGCGCAGTCTGGGCGGCCCAGGCGACGATGTCCTCGTAATTGGCGACTTCCAGGGCGGCCTTTCGGGCGTCGGTCACGATCCAGAACAAGACGGCATCGACGTTGATCGGCACGGTGTCCTTGGTGAGCGTCTTTTCGGCGGCAAAGCCGGTCGTCCGCACCCGCAGGTCGACCCAGAACGCGACCCGGTCGACCAGGGGGATGATCCAGAACAGGCCCGGGCCTCTCAGGCCGACGAATTTCCCGAGGCGTAGCACGACGCCATTTTCCCACTGCTCGGCAACGCGAGGCGCCAGGGAAAGGAAGACACTGGCCCCCAGTCCTGCGGCCAGGATTCCATATTTCAGGACGGGGGGATCCGTGATCATTCCGGCCAGCGCGACCGAGATCGCGGCCCCCGCGGCGAGAATCACCATTCCAACGACGTTATAGCCTTTTGCGAACATAAACTGAGTCTCCTATTCATGAAAGTATGCTCGGCCTTTCGACCGATTGGATTGTCCAACGTTCTACAGATACTGTTTTGGATTGTGCGGGCACGATCCCCACTTTGTGCGTTTTCGGCCGTCCGTCACAGGCGATAGCCACCAGACCGCGTGAGACCGCCAGCATGATCCCCAGGAGAACGCAACTGACGACGGGCACGACGGCAAACTCGAACCCACCGCCTTTGATCAGGCACCAGACCATCCAGCCGATGGCCGAGAGGTAGACGCCGACGCAACCGAGAATCATCAGGACGTGAATCTTGAAGTAGAAATGGCCCGCCTTCTTTGTGTTGTTCCACCAGGGGCTGTTTGCCGCGTTATCCCCCAGCGTGTCTTCGATCGTCATCGTGTGACCTCCAGTTTGTCCGGCGAGTTGCTCCACGGGGGAAAAGTCCGCGAGTTCGGTGCCTGCTATCTCCCTTCCTTCCTGAATCTCCCACATCGAAATGATGGGGAAAACCTTGACGAAGAGCGCGTAGAGGAAGACCATGATCGCAAAGGAAGCCACGGTGATCGCCACCTCGATCCAGGTTGGGTTGTAGAGCTGCACCTGGTAGGGTAGCCGCGGGTTGGTCAGCGTGGGAACCACGATCGTGTAACGCTCGAGCCACATGCCGATGTTGATGGAGATCGAGGCGACTACGCAGCCCGAAATCGTCCTGAGCTTATGGAAGGGAAGGATCGACATCGGGATGACAAAGCAGCAGATGACCATGGTCCAGAACACGGGGGCGTAGTCACCGGTGAACTTCGTGTAGAACACCGACATGTGCGCCGGTTCGGCGCCGTAGAAGGTGGTCAGGTATTCCGCCACCGTGGCATAGGCCCACAAGAGCGTCATTAAAATCAGCATCTTCGCGAGGTTCTCGAAGTGGATAGGCTTGAGGTAATCCTCGAGGTGATAAATCTTGCGAAGAATGGCCATGGCGATCAGCAGCGAAGCGATCCCCGTGAAGATGGCCCCGATCACGAAGTAGGGCCCCAGGATCGTGCTGTGCCACATGGGCTGGATCGTCATCGAGAAGATGAAGGAGACGACCGTGTGCACGGTAATCGCCACAGGGATGATTATGATCGCCATGAACCCGATGGCTCTCTCCAGGGCGTGTCTTTGCTTCTCGCTTCCTCTCCAACCCATGGCCATGGCGGTGTAGAAGGCCTTCCGCACACGCATCGACGAGGGTAGCCTGTCGCGGCAGTACGCCATGTCGGGAATCATGGGGAGGTAAAGGTAGAAGACGCTCCCGAGCAGATACGCCGTGATGCAACACACGTCCCACAGCAGCGGGGACTGGAATTGCGAGTTGAGCATCATATTGGGCACGCGGTCGATCCGTCCCAGGTCGACCAGGACCTGCGGCGCTCCGATGCACAAGGCGAAGACCGTAATGGCCTCGGCGGCCCTGGTGATGGGCCGACGCCACTCGGCCTGGGTTACCCGCAGGATCGCAGAGATCAAGGTGCCGGCATGGCTGATCCCGATGAAGAAGACGAAGTTGGTAATGTAGACGCCCCAGTAGACGGGCCGGTTCAAGCCGGTGACGCCAAGGCCCCGGGTCACCTGGATGTAGTAGGCGTAGGCGCCCCATCCGATCAGCCCCAGCAGGACGACCATCATGAGATAGTATCCCCTGCTGGTGTTGACCAGAGGTTTCAATAGGTGGTCGTCGTTAGGCTGAGTAGAACTGTGCGCAATCTCGTTCACCGAAAGTCCCCTTCCGCCAGATCGAACACTCTGGGGTGCGTCTGGCGCCGGGTTGACAATCGAATCACCTCCTGATCGCGCATGATCTCCTGATGCCTTTCCCTCGGCACATGCACTCGATGGCAACCCACACAGAGATTCTTATCCTGAGAATTCGGGTTCGCTAGCTCGGCGTGCTCGGCTCTTCGCTCGTTGACGGCGTCGATGCAGCAGACTCTCCCCGGCCCGTGACAAGCTTCGCAACCGACGTTCGGCTCAGTAAACGCGTTGGTGTCCGGGTTATATCCGGTGGTGTGGCAGGGAAGACAGACCTCGTGGTCCGCCACTTCGCTGACCGCCTCAAAGGTGTTCGCTTTCTTCGAGTTTTGCCAATGTTCAATGACCTCGGGGTCCAGCGAGGTATGGCAAAACAGACAAGGCTCCGAGCCAACGTAGCCCGGCGCGCCCTGCGAGTCCATCTTCGCGCCGAGCTCCTCCAGATATTCTAACACTTCCTCCTCCGTCAATGCTTCCTTCTCCTCCTCCTCTTCCTCTTCGGCTGCCTCTTCGGCCGCCTCTTCTGACGACTCCGCGTGCTCTGCCGGGGCGGCATGTGCGGCGCGGATGATCTCCTCATGCTTTTCCGTTGGGACATGCATGGACTGATGGCAGCTCAGGCAGCGATCCGGCTCCAAGACGTTCGCGTTCGCCTGGTCCTTGTGCTGCTTAAGGTTCCCGGCCAAAACGTCGGTAACGTAGTCCTTCCCCGGCCCGTGACAAGCTTCACAACCGACATTCGGTTCCACGAAGGCGTTCGTATCCGGGTTATGGCCCGTGGTATGGCAGGGGAGGCAGATCTCGTTGTCCGCCACGTCGCTGATCGCCTCATAGGCGTTAGCCATCTTCGAGTTTTGCCAAGTGTGACCGAGCCCGGGGTTCAGCGCGGAATGGCAAGACCGGCAAACATCCGAGCCCACGTAGCCCTCCGCGGCATCGGGGTCGATATTGGCGCCGAGTTGCTCGGGGAGCAGTGGCGGCTGCGTACCCGTCTCGCTGCCGGCAGTGGGTGGCGGGATATAGCCGTGGGCAGGGCTCTCGCCGGTGAAACTCATCATCAGATAGGCCAGCGCTTCGGCCTCTTCTTGCCGGAACCCGAAGTTCGGCATCTTCGAGCCAGGACTCTTCTTTTCGGGGTCCAGGAAGTGCTCTACCTGCCACTGGAAGTCGTGCTTGCCGGCTTGTTCGGTAAGGTCCGGCCCCTGGATAATGGACACACTGCGCAGTGTAGCGCCGGTGCCACGTAGGGCGTGACACGCCAGGCACCCCTTTTCGGTAACCAGTTTTCGCGAGAGGTTATAGACGGACATTCCGGGGAGTTCAGGATCGGAGTGGCACTGCGCGCAGGCAACCTGGAGCATCGCGCCGCGGCGCATGGGTTCCGGCCGGTGTGGATCCTCCCCGTGGGCCTCTCTAGCTTCGGTTGCCCGCCCGCGCCCTCCGTGACAGATCGTGCAGCCAAAGCGGTCCGCCGGATGGTGCAGTAGGAGATCTCCGGGATGGGTTTTCAAGGGTTCTTTGGCGTCCTTCATGGCGGGATTCTCTACGCCGAGATGGCAGGTTGTGCATCGGTCGACCCGGCCCAACTCGGGTAGGTATGACTGGTAGTAGCGGATCTTGAAGGACTCGGCGGCTTGGCGCGAACGCAGGTTGGTGGCATCGGCGATAAGCATCGAGCGGTATTCGTGCTGGTAGCCGCGCCACGGTGCCAGGGTGGTTTCGTGGTACGCGGCGGCCGCGTACAAAGACACGGCTATCAAACTCGAAAACAAAAGGAGAAGTTCCCACCGCCGGCTTTCGTTGCCAGGCTTCGTCGGGCGGGTCGGTAGATCATTTGTTGCGCTCAATGGTTTCCCTCCACTCCATGAACCGCGGGCCATTGATCTTGACTCCAGTAAAAATCCCAGTTGGGTCCGCGGTGGACCGTGGCGAAGTAGGTCAAGATCGTAAAACTAACAAGGAAGGTTGTGAAAAGTGCGATTGCCCCCAGCCGGGTCGATCCGGTGCGGATCAGGACCAGCACCGACCAGCCGACGAAGATTACCAGGAAAAACGTTCCGGGATTGACGAACGTGATAATGATCTGGGGGGTCTCTTGATACCAGTCGCGCAGCCAGCCGAACTGGATAGTGAAGGCAAGAATGACCGGCACCACGACGCTGGTCAGCAGCAGAGACTGAAGCGCCACGCGCCGGCTATGGGGGCCCGAGAACCAGATACCCGCCTCGTCCTTTTCGCGGTCCAGAAACGGGATCAGCCCCAGCAGCACCATGATGGCCGTGGGAAGAAACATCCCTCCCATGAAGGCCGAGTAAGAGACGACCTCCTGGAGCCCCAGAAAATACCAGGGTGCCTTGGCGGGGTTTTCCGGAACCTCCGGATTGGCGAGTTCCCCGAGCGGAGCATCCGCCCAGATGCTAAGCGCTATCAATGCCGCGGTCACGATGGTCACGATCGCGAGTTCCGCGTAAAAAAGATTCGGCCACGAAGGCGTGGTGTTCTCGAGTTCTCGATCTACCAACGGGGTTTTTCCCCGCACCAGCGCCATCAGACCGTAGGTCTTTACGCTGGCCGCCGAGGTTGCTTCCGGGGGTGGATCGGCGGAGCTCGGTCGAGCCAGACCGCCGTCTTTGCGGATCCTCCAGAAATGCACGCCCATCAGGATACCCATCACAATCGGCAGGACCGCGACGTGGAAGACGTAGAAGCGGATCAGCGATTCCTGACCCACGGTGTGGGCGCCGAGAAGCACTTCTTTAATGAGGCCGCCGACATCGAAATTCTCGGTAATCCCCAGTGCATCGGTAATCTCGCGAGGTGACCCGGCGATACCCGAGCCGACCGTGATCGCCCAGTAGGCAAGCTGGTCCCACGGCAAGAGATACCCGGTGAAACTCAGCGCCAAGGTCAGCGCCAACAAGCTCAGTCCGATCAGCCAGTTGAACTCTCGAGGGGCCTTGTAGGCGGCCGTATAAAAGGCGCGAGCCATGTGCAGGAAGACCGCCACGACCATTGCGTGGGCGCCCCAGCGGTGCAGGTTCCGCATGATCCGCCCGGTGGGTACCACGTGGTGGATGTCGAGGATGCTGTCATAAGCATCGACCACCGAGGGCTTGTAGTAGAGCATCAGCAGGATGCCGCTTACGGTCAAAAGAATGAACAGTGCGGCGGTGATCACTCCCAGCCCAGCCGTGGTCATCGGTTTCAGTACGTGCTTGTGGACGCGGGCCGGGTGGATGTGGAGAAAGAAGCTTCCGAAGACGGCCTCGGTGCGACCGCGCGGCGAGGTGGGGGCGCCATGGCGAACGATCGCTTGCCAGAAGTTCCTGGGCAGCTCGCGGACGTTGCGCAGGACCGCGGACAGCGGGGTACTTTCGAGTTCGGGTTGGTCCGATGGTTGTTTTTCGTTTTCAGACTGCATGGCGGCTTCCTGGTGGGACCTTCGAGTCAGTGTCTACAAACAAGTCACCCGAAGGATCCAGCCCGATCTCAAGCCACGGCAACGGCGCCGGAGCAGGCCCTGAGAGGAGCTTTCCTTCGGCATCGAAGAACGTGCCGTGACAGGGACAGATAAACTGCTGGTTTTCATCCCGGTCGACGATGCACCCCAGATGAGTGCAAACCGCAGAAATTGCGTAGAATCCGCTCTCATCCCGGAAAATCCAGACGTTGCGTCCGGGAATACGGGTGGCGCTGCCGAGTAGATAGGTGTCCGGGCGGCCGATGCGGAATCTGGGGCTGGCTTCCGGGTAGACGGAGGGGATGGGAAGCCTCAAGGCGCCGATCAGCGCCGCGCCCCACGCTCCGACGAAAGAGCCCACCGCCGCCAGGGCGAGGAAGTTACGTCGTTTGGCCGGCTCTTCGAACCGACTCGACTGAGACAGAGAAGGTGTTGTCATGAGTTCGCCTCCAGATCAGTATCAGTGTCACGCGAGGGACCCGTTGCGACGGGCTCCTCAGTCCAGACTTCTTTGAACGTGGACCGTTCCATGGAGATTGCTCCTGCCGGACATCGCTCGGAGCATAATCCGCAACGGATACACCGGGTTTCGTCTTTGATGATCGCCGACCACTGCGAGGGGTCTTCGTCGCCGATCCGACCGGCCAGTGTCTGCTCTAACTGGTCGTTGCCGTCGAGCCGCTCGATCGAAACCAATCGCAAACACAATTCCGGGCATACGTCGGCACACCCGCCGCAAAGGATGCACTTCTGAGAATCGAAGATCGTGTTTATTCCACAATCCAGACAACGGCAGCTTTCACGAACGGCCAGCTCCTCGTTGTAGCCGATTTCCACGGTCTTTTTCTGACTTCTCCTCCGCTCCTCCAAGCCCAACGCGGGGATGGGCGTGCGGCGGATCTTTTCGTAATCCGGTTCGCGGTGGAAATCCGGCAGGCCGATGTGCACCAATTCGACTTGCTCGACCAGCTTCTTGCCGCGGAGGTACTCGTACACGCTGCGGGCCACCTGCTTGCCGCTGGCCACCGCGTCGATCAGCAACCGCGGGCCGTAGGCGATGTCACCGGCCAGGAAAACGTCCCGGGCCGACGTCTGCAGCGTGTCCTGATCACATTGGATCAACCCGCGGTCGTCCCACTCGATGTCGCCGTCTGCGTCGGCGAACGAAAGATCGGGGCGCTGTCCGATTCCCCAAAGCACCGTATCGGCATGGACCGTGGTCAGGTTCAAGGGGTCGAACTCGGGCGCAAATCTGCCTTGGTCGTCGAAGACTTGCGAGCATCGATGGAACACGACGCCCTCGACATGGCCGTCGTCGTCCAAGAGAATCCTGCGCGGCCCGACGCTGTGGTGACGAATGATCCCCTCTTCGTCGCCCTCGATGATCTCCAGATCGTCGGCCGGCAGTTCGTCGAGGCTCTCCAGGCTGCACAATTGGACGGAGCGGACTTCCGGCCGACGCAGAGCCGTACGGGAGATGTCTACGGCCGTTCGGCGCAGGGCCGTCCTGGCGATGTCGAAGGCCACATTGCCGCCGCCGATGACCACGACGTCGCCTTTCAGGTCGATCTTGCGACCCAAGGCCACGTCGCGGAGAAACTCGACGCCGCCGAGGATTCCCTGCCCTTCGGCACCCGGAATCGGCAAGGTGCGGGATCGTTTCAAACCGACGCAGATGATCGTGGCCTGATGCTGCGCGCGAATTTCAGCCAGCGAGATGTCTTCGCCGACCTTGGTGTTGCAGAGAAACTTCACGCCCAGGGCCTCGATGAATTCGACCTCGGCCTTGATCAACACTCGGGGTAATCGATATTCCGGGATTCCCACGGCCAGCATCCCCGCCGGCACCGGCTCCATTTCGTAGACCGTGGGCTGAAATCCCAACAGGGCCAAATCGTGTGCCGCCGCCAATCCCGCAGGACCGGACCCGACGATGGCCACTTTTTCGCCCTCCATATTGCGCGGCAACTTCTGGCCGGAAAGGAATTGAGCGAACCCGCTGAATTCACCGCTGCGGAAAGTCTCCCGGCGTCGTGTGTGCTGGATAATGCGCCGGATCAGGCTCTCCGGTAAACACGAACTTTCATCGGCATGGCCGCCGAACCGATCGGTTACAAAACGCTTCAAAGCGCGGATCGAAATCGCCTCGTCGATGTCCTTGCGGCGACAGGCCGCTTCGCAACGCGCCCCGCACACCCGCCCGCAAATCGAAGCCAACGGATTCGGCCCGCGCGCAATCAGATACGCGTCTTCGATTCGCCCCTGGGCAATCGCGCGGACGTAGCTGCGCGCATCGGTGTGTACCGGGCACGCATCCTGGCACTTAATCAACTTCTGCCAGTACTCTTGAGTTGGAACTTCGACTTTACAGCGTTGCATGGAGCACCATTTGAGGCACGTACAGTACGTTTGACTACACCGGTGGGCTTGCACACTCGCGCAAGGATGCCGAGACGCAAAGACCTCCTCGCGCTGAGTCGTGACGACCCAGCAGGCCGTTGTCTCGCCAATGGTTGGCTCAAAGGGGCCGAGGGGTTCGGCCCGAGTTGACGATAACTACTTCTTTGTCTGCAATTCCTTGGGGGTCTCAGTTTTCTGGTGAGCCTTTTGCGTATGACAGCTTATGCATATAGTCCCCGGTAGCAGCAGCCAGATTGAATCCCTGGCTATCTTCTCCTGCTCGGGCGTGAGTTTCTTCACCTTGGCGAACGGCTTGCAGACTTCCTCGTGTATGCTTCCGGGACCGTGGCAGGACTCACACGTGGTGCCGGCCAGAGTGGGAGTCGACTTGATGTCCTTGAAACCTGTAGCCTCTCCGTAACCGGTCGAGTGGCACTCGAGGCATTTTTCGTCCTTCTCGTACTTCTTGGTCAGAAGTTCGAAGGTCTTGGCGTGTTTGTCCTTCTTCCATGACATGAAATGTTCGAAGTGGCACGGGGCACACCTCTTGGTTCCGAGGTACTCCTGGCCCTCCGGCGGAGGGGACTCAGGTGCCGCAGCGTCACCCGATTCCTGGGCCTGGGCGGTATTGAACCACATCGAGCCGATCGCCATCACTACAACAATCAGCGCGAAACACGCTACGCTCAGGAAAGTCCTGCCAAACACGGTCTTCGTAGCCTTACTCATCACGTCGTTCTCCCTTTCTTTGTGGTTACTACACTCGGTAGCAAGTTCACGCAAACAATAAACGGCATAGCCAGCTTTTCTGGCGGTTCCCCCAATATACTCCCCGGCGGGTTGGCATGCAACTTGCTCGCCAAATACATTTTTTTGCCGCTGGCTGCGCTGGTCCGGGGAATCATGCGCCGCGGCACTCGTTTACCGAAAGTCCCCCTCTGCTAAGTAGAATACTTTGGGGTGGGTCCCCAGGTCCTCCTGGAGCCGAAAGGCCCTTCGGCTGCGGACCAGCTTCGAGACCGTGCTCTGCGGATCGTCAAGGTTGCCGAAGGTCCTGGCTCCGGCAGGGCACGTCTGGCAGCAGGCCGGCAACCGGACCACCTCGTCGTCGCGTATCTCGCGATTTTCCCGTCGGGCCTGATCTTTGACTTTCCTCAACCTTTGAATGCAGAATACGCACTTTTCGACCACACCCTGGGGGCGGACCGACACCTCGGGATTCAACTGTTTCTTCATGACCTCCGGCCACTGCGGAGCGTACCAGTTGAAGAACCGTCTGGTGTAAGGGCAGGCCACCGTGCAATAGCGACAGCCGATGCACCGGTTCCAGATCTGTGCCACAATCCCTTCCGGGTTCTTGTACGTGGCGTGGACCGGGCACACCTTCACGCACATGGGATTGTCGCAGTGCATGCAGGGCATGGGGGTGTAGTGCACGAGGGTCCGGTCGTGCTGTTCTTCGTGAAGGGGCACCACCTGGGTCCAGAAGATAGTTCGCCCCAAGCGGGCCTGCTCGGGACCTGCCGACGGTACGTTGTTCTCCGCCCGGCAGGCGACCGTGCACGCCTGGCAGGCCGTGCATCGATCCAGATCGATGACCATACCCCAGCGATATTTGGCGGTGGAACGGCTCATGCGTCAACTCCGAGAATTCTTACCCTTAGCGCCGAGTGGGATACCACGCCGGAGAGCCGATCGTGCACGGCACCGGCGATCTCATTGGGATTGACCCCGAGGTGTTCGGCCCAGTGACCCCCGGCCACATGGCCGTACTCGAACGGCATATTCACCACGCCGGGCGAGGCCCCGTCGAAAACCCTTGCCTTGACCTTGATCTTGCCGATCGCCGACTCCAGGCAGACCATATCCCCGTCCCGGATTTCATGTTCCTGTGCGATATCCGGGTTGATCTCTACCCACGAGCCCCAGAATTCGTCGAACTGCACGCCGTAGCATTCCTGGAGCCAGGGCTGGTTGGTACCCCGCCCGTCCGCACGCGTCATGGTCTTGTACGAATTCAGGTATAGGGGAAACGCTTCGTTCTCAGCCGACGTTTCCGGACTCTCGTAGTGTGGCATGAAGACCTTCTCGCCACGCGCCTCGATTCCCAATTCGGCCGCCAACTCGTCCACGCCGATCCCCTCCGCGGCGGCCACGTCGGTCAGTCGCTGCTTCATCAAGCTGCTGACAAACTCGAACTTTCCCGACGGTGTCCGATAGGTCCTTTCCGGGTTGCCATACTCGTAGGGCCCTCCCGACCACACGCCGTCGGCGATCAGCTTTTCCCACAACTCCTCCGAATCCAACTCGGCCGCCTCGGCCACGCCGTCGAGCGTCGATTTCATGGCCTCTTCGTAGTCGGCCCATGGGAAAGCGGCGCTGACGCTGTTCCCCATGGTCTGGGCGATCTGGATCAGTACGTCGCCGGTGTTCCTCGTGTCGTAGAGCGGTTCGACAACCGGTTGGCGAAGCGTCAGGACCGGGATCCCCACCCCGGCTACCGGAACATCAAGCTGTAAGCGTTCCAGGTAAGTGTGGTCGGGCAGAACGTAATCGGCCATGGCCGTGGTGTCGTCCATAAACGGCGAAAAGCTGACCAGCAAGGGCACTTTTTCGAACGCCTCTCGGGACCTTTGCGGGTTGGGCGTCGAGAAGACCGGATTCGTGTAGTACACCAGTGCCGCGTTGATCTCGTAGGGACTCTTGCCGAGGATCGCTTCCGCAAATGCGGCAGACACACTCTCGGCCAGCGGGAAGCGGCACGTCCCGGCACCGTCCAGCCGGGCTTCGGACAGTCCGGCCTGGGCAATCGCGTCCGGCTCGATCACCGGCCATGCCGTAAACGGAGGATACTCCTGCACGATGGCCCCACCGGGTGAATCGAGGTTGCCGACCAGTGCGTTGAGGCTATGGATCGCCATCAAGTTGTACAGGCCGTTGGTATGCATACCTGCTCCGCGACCGGCCACGGCGAATGAAGGCCGCCGCTGGGCGAATTCAATCCCCAAACGCTCGATCATTTCGACGGGAATGTCCGTCTGCTCGGAAACGATCTCCAGCGATACCTCGTCGAGCACGTTCTCCTTCCACTGATCGAATCCAACCGTGTGTTCGTCGAGGAAAGGCTGGTCGTGCAGTCCTTCCCGCACGATGACCGCGGCCATTCCCAGCGCCAAGGCTCCATCCATACCCGGCCGGATGGGAACCCACTCGTCCGACTTGCAGGCCGTGACCGAGTGCCGGGGGTCGACGGTGACGATCTTCCCACGCTTTCCGGGGCGCCCCCTGCGCATGTGTGCAACCATCCGCTGAACAAGGAGCGTCGGCCGGAAGGCTTCAATCAGGCTGGCCCCGAACGAGATCACGTAGTTGGCGTTCTCCCAATCATAGGCGAGATAGTCGTGGACGCCCTGGGTCAGTTCGTGGGCCAACTTGCTGTTGCCCGAACCGATCGATGCGCTGTCGATCTGGTTGGGTGTCCCGTAGCTTTGGGCGAACCGACTGAAAAGCTCGCGCATGTGTCCGCGGAAACGCCCACCCATGATCGCAACCGTGTGCGGATCCCCATCCCCTCGAATTTTCGCCAGACGCTCCGCGACCTCCTTGATTGCTTCGTCCCACGATATGGGTTCCCAGTTCCCCGGGCCTCGGTCGCCAATCTTCTTCTTCCTCAGCGGCCCCTGGATGCGGTCGGGATCGTACAGCGTTTGCAGTCCCGCCTGGCCCTTGGGACAAAGCCGGCCTTGGTTGATCGGGTGCAAGGGGTTCCCCTCGATCTTGATCGCTTCGCCTTCGATGGTTTTGACCTGGATTCCACAGCCGGCCGGGCACTGAAGACAAGCGCTGTTGACCGAGACTATCGGGCCCGTGGGGCGGTCATCCGTCCCGGCTCGACCGAGCAACTGGGTCATGAAAACCGGCCGGCAGCCTCCGCAGGTTGCAGCCGCTGCGGCCGTCAACCCCGAACCTACGAATTTCCTACGGCTGATCTTCATTTCGCGTTTCCCAAACTATCTATGGCACGCCAGGCAATCGTTGTCGGCCCAAGAGACCTCGCCTAGTCGTTCATGTTCTTTGTGGTCTTTTTCATGGCAGTCCATGCAATCTTCCATGCTCAACTCCACCTTCAGGGAGAGAGGCTTCTCCGCCTTCTCGACCTCGCCGTGGCACTCCTGGCACCTCACGCGTCCGAACTCGACGTGCCGCTCGTGCGAAAAGATGATCTCGCTCGGCACGTAATCGTGGACTTGCACCCAATCGATCGTCTCCTCCCGCTCGATGAACTCCAGGAGTTCAGCCTCCGCGACACTGGGCGTGGTTTCCGAGGCGTGGCCTTCGGTCGGCCTCGGATGACATGCGATACACACGTCGATATTCGGGATTGACGCCCGTTCCGAGCGGACGGCCCCGTTGTGGCAGCCCGCGCAAGGTTGCTGGTCGAGTCGCCCTTCCCAATCATGCTCGAGCATCACGCGGTGGCATGCTTCACAAGCGTGGAGCCTCGCCATAGCGTGGAGCCTCGCTGTTTCTTCAACGTCAACCCCGACGTTCTCGTCAAAGTCTCCGTGACACAGCGTGCAATTCCCCTCCTTGACGGACTCTATTATGTCAGCAACGATTTCTTCGTCCTCAAGCGCCTTCATCAGGAGTTCATGATGCACGGCAATCATCAACTGGACGTGACTGCCGTCCTTCAGGTGCTCCAAATGGAGCTTGTGATTGAATTGGACGCGTTGCTCTGGTGGCCGCTGTAGCGCGGTGGCGTCGAGGAATGCGAACGCGCCCAGTGAGACTAGGGAAACCGACAAAAACAACCGAACCATCGTCTACCAACCCCACTGGCCAAAGAGACAACTGCCGCGTGCACGCTCGCCCTCGTGTGCTGTGGGGCCAACGCCGGACACTTGTGGACAAGGGTCATAGCTCCCCCAGGTCCAAAGCAAACCAGTAGCCTAACTTGGGTATTCTAGGCTGTCAATGACCCCGAGGCATTTTTTCTCAAAAAACGTCCATTATGCCGCAATTCTTCTTGTGTCAAGATGTTACGATCACGTATCTTCCCCTTTCGTGGCCGACGGCAGAGATTCCTTTGCGGACTCCGGCAGATGATTTCAGACGTGTCGAAGCATCCGACTTCGAGTCCCCCGGCAGAAGGACACATCTTATCACTTCAGCGGGGAACACAACCTTCGAGAAGATGCTTGGATCGACTGTGGTAATCCACGGGATGCCCTTGGAAATCCACGGGATACAATTCTCGATGAGCTCGTTGACGGTCCGGAATCATTTAGCTAAACTTCCAAGTTTAAGGCGGTGCAGCTCGACGGCAACTGTATTGCGACGGAACCGTCCAGCAGAGCCGTGCGTAGAAAATAAGACTAGACACGACCATGGTGGTCGGTCTGCCGGGCATTTTGCCCTTTATTGGAGGCTGCGTTGCATAGCGCAGAACATCAGGAGAAAGGTAGGATTATGTACAAGTGGACGCGAACTGTAGTTGGGGTAACGATCGTTGCTTTGTGGGGCGTGGTGTTGATCTCCGGGTCCGCAACCGTTGCTTCGGCGGCTGATGCGGAGCCGGCTCCGCCTGAAGGCCAGGAGTATATCGGAGCCAAGAAGTGCGCCGCATGCCACTTCGAACAGTTTATGACCTGGAAGAAGGACAAACACTCCAAGTCATTTGAACTTCTCCCCAAGAAGTACCAAGAAGATGCCAAATGTCTCGAATGCCACTCGGCTGGCCATGGGGAACCCTCGGGTTTCAAAGACATCAAGTCGACTCCCAATCTGGCCGGCACCACCTGCGAGGTCTGCCACGGTCCCGGAAGCAAGCACGAGGAAGTCTGCAAGCCGTTCGCCAAAGCAAAGAAGCTCACCGACGAACAGGAGAAAACGGCACGAGATTCAATCTGGATGGTCCTTCCGGGCAACATCTGCATCACGTGCCATAAGACCAAGGCTCACAAGGAGAGCGAGACTCCCAAAGAGTTGCGCAAGAAGGATTAACCGTCACTCAAACTGTGAGCGTCGGCCACCTTGTGGCAGCGACTACCGCTGGGCAAGGCTGCCGATGCCCCTGCGCCGTGCACCCGGCGGTCGTTTAGCGGCCGACGGTACGTCGGTCCTTTCGTAATGTAAAGGTTACGGGCCGACGTGCCGTCGATCGCAAAGAGGTGCATAATCCGGGCCAAAAGCTGAGATTGCCACCGCGAACCCACCCCGCCGGGTGGTGTGAAGCTGGCAAATCTCCGTTGACTTGCACGATCATCTAAGGGATACTTCCAAGGTGGCCTGCGGTAAGCCGCTCTTATCTGGCTGCGATCATTAATCCCTTCCCTGGTGCGAGAGCCCTGCCATGGCGAGTGGCAATGCGGACAATCTGCGGGAATACTGCCTGGATGTGGCCCGGCGGGCACAAAAAGCGGCCGCCGAGTTGTGCGCGGTCACCGGGTCCCAAAAGCAAGATTGGCTGCTACGCAGTGCCCGGCTGTTGAACGAACGCTCGGTGGCCCTGGCCGAGGCGAACCGACTGGACATTGCCGCCGCGCCCGGGTTTGGGTTGACCGACGCGCAAGTCGATCGGCTGCGGCTGACCCCCGAACGGCTCGACGCCTTGGCCGACGCGCTGAAAGAGGTCGCGGCCCTGCCGGAGCCGGTGGGCGAAGTGATCGATTCGACCGTGCGGCCCAATGGCCTGGAAGTGCAAAAGGTCCGTGTACCGCTGGGCGTGATCTTCTTCATCTACGAGTCGCGTCCCAACGTGACGGCCGATGCGGCGGCACTGTGCGTCAAAAGCGGCAACGCGGTGATCCTACGCGGCGGCAAGGAGGCGGCCCACAGTAATCAGGCCATCGCCGAGATCCTGGCCGAGGCGGCTGCCGAAACGGGGCTGCCCGCCGATGCCGTCCAACTGGTGGCCACACCCGACCGCGAGGCCGTCGGCCATTTCCTGAAAATGCCCGAGTATATCAACGTGACCATCCCCCGCGGCGGCGAGAGCCTGATTCGCCGGGTCAGCGAAGAGGCCCGGATGCCGGTAATCAAGCATTACGCGGGCAACTGCCACGTCTACCTCGACCGAACGGCCGACGCCGAAGTGGCCCTCTCGCTGGTCGTCAATGCCAAGTGTCAGCGGCCCGGGGTGTGCAACGCGGCCGAGTCGCTGGTCGTGCATGCCGAGGCGGCCGAGAGCCTGTTGCCGCCGGTCGGAAAAGCCCTGATCGAGCAGGGTATCGAAATCCGCGGCGACCGGCGGACCCAAAAGCTGTTACCTCAGGCCAAAGAAGCGACCGAAGAAGATTATGGGACCGAGTATCTCGGACCGGTGATTTCGGTCAAGGTGGTCGATTCGCTCGACGAAGCGATCGAGCACATTAATCGCTACAGTTCCGGGCACACCGAAGCCATCGTGACCACGGATCTCGACTCGGCCCGGGATTTCGCCCGGCGAATCGATTCGTCGGCCGTGATGATTAACGCCAGCACGCGTTTTAACGACGGAGGCGAGTTCGGCCTGGGTGCGGAGATCGGCATCAGCACCGACAAGTTCCATGCCCGAGGGCCGTGCGGACTCAAGGAACTCACCAGCTACAAATACATCGTCTACGGAACAGGACAAATTCGCCAATAGCCGCTTGCAACTTTGCACCGGCAAAAGACAAGGACGAAACAATGGGCGGAGACGTACTTAGCCAAGCGGAAGTGGAAAGTCTTCTCAATGCGATGGTCTCCGGCAGCGAGGAGTCGGCAGCCGTAGCCGTACCCACGGCGACCGCCGCCTCAAGTTCCGCACCGGCCGGCGTGGCGATCCAGAAGCCGAAAGAAAAAACAACCGCCTACGACTTCAAACGCCCCGAACGTGTCGGCAAGGAGCAGATGCGGGCGTTGCAGACGTTGCACGAAGGGTTCGGGCGCAACTTCGGCGCCGCCCTGTCGGCCCTGCTCCGCTCGATCGTCGAAGTCAAGCTGACCAGCGTCGATCAATTAACTTACAGCGAATTCGTCTTCAGCCTGGAAAACCCCACCTGCTTCAACCTGCTAAAGGCCGAACCGCTCGAAGGTAACCTGATCCTCGACATCAACCCCTCGATTCTCTACCCGATCATCGATCGGCTGCTCGGCGGCGGTCGCGAAATCGGAGCCTTGGCCCGCCGGCCGTTGACCGAAATCGAGTTGCGGCTCGTCTCGCGAATCACCGGACTGTTCCTCAACGAGCTGCACCACGCCTGGGAGGCCGTGATGGATCTGCAGCTCGAGGTCGTTCAAGTAGAAAGCAATCCGCAATTGGTCCAGATCGTCCCGCCGAACGAAGTCGTCGTGTTGATCAGTTTCGAACTCACACTGGGCGACATTCGAGGAATGATGAACCTCTGCATCCCCTACAACTCGATCGAACGGATCGGCGGCAAACTGTCGGCCAATAGCTGGTCGGCCTATGGGCGGCAAAGGGCCACGCCCGAAAGCATCCAGCAACTCAGCGAAACGCTCTGCACGTCGCTGGTCAACTTGGATGTCCGGCTGGCTCAAACCCGACTCAGCGCCGGCGATCTGATCGGCCTGCGCGTGGGTGACATCATCACGACCGAGAAAGACGTCAACCAGCCGCTGATCGTCTCGGTCGAAGGCATCCCCAAGTTTCGCGCCAGCCCCGGCGCCTTCAAAGGCCATAAGGCCATCGCCATCGAAAGCGTGATCGAGAACCCCAACGAGGCCGTAGGGGAATGATGAATCAGCGGGCCAAGCCTCGATAGGGTTCGTTCATCATTCCTTCTATCTTGCCAGCAGGTTCACCGCCCGGACCGTTCGCGTACGCTCCTCGATCTCGCCCGGCAAGTGGCCTTTGAACCAGGCCTTGGCGCGGTAGGTGAACTCGTGGCCGGTCGGTAGGAACTTGGCCGGCGGATAGTGTGAGGCCAGGGGGTTGTGGCCGCCGGTCGTGGCGTGGGGCGTTTCGTGGCAGCCGACGCACGACTTCGTCTCGCCCGGTCGCGAATAGATCCACGTCAATTGGTTACCCACCACGCGGCGGTCGCTGTCGAGCACCTGAAAATGCACCAGCCGATCGGCCGGCACCTCGACGAAGAACGACCCGTCCGAGGCCAGCGGCAGCGTACCCAGCACTCGGGCGAACGTTCCGCCGTGGTTCTGCCAGACCGGGTTCTCGTTGGTCTGCGTGCTGTGACGTCCCACGACCGGCACACCCTCGATCAACCGCACCAATCGGCCTCGCTGCCGAACTTCCGCTTCCCGGGTGGTAAACACGGACGAACAGAAAAACCGCCCGCTGTAGGCGTGCCGCTCGGTCGCCACCGGCTGCAGCATCGGCGGGCGTCGGGCCAGGATCGGACGCGGCTCGAAGTCGGCCATGCCCGGATCGTTGTAGAGCAGCTCGAGTTGCTTGCTCGTGGGGTCGAATACATACAAGCCCAAGTCGACCTTTTCCCGCTGCGACACCTTGAGCGTCGACGCACACAAGATCCGCCCGTCGGGCAGGGGGAACGGCGTAGTGTAGGCTCGCGTCTGGTTGTCCGGCGTGATGATTTCTTCTGCGTCGCGGCGAGGTCCAATCTTCGCCAGCCCGCCCTGAGTGACCACGACGATTCCTTGCCCGAAGGGTAACGGTTGCGGTTGCGTCATCCGCAACACGCGATGCGTCAACGGGACTTCCTGACCGTCGGCCGGAGAGCGCGGGCCATGGTTCAGGTTGCGCCAAAACACACGACGTTCCGGACCGTAAAGCACCGTGTCCTTCGTGCCGTCCGGATGCATGGCGTGCAGGGTCAGTTCCGTCTTGTTGCGCGAATAGAAGACTTCCAACCGGCTCATCGCGATCCGCCCGTCATGAAGCACGGTCGGCTCGTTGTCGCGGCCGATGTTCGTGGCTATCGGGTGCATGTCGCGACCCTCGGCGTCCATGACATACAAGGCCGTGCACGGATAGCCGTGATACTCGTCGCGGATGCCGCTGCGGCTCGAGGCGAAGACGATCCGTCCGTCGGGTAAGTAGGTCGGGCCCACGTCGTGATAGGGGCCAAAGGTCAATTGCTTCAGCCCCGACCCGTCGACGTTGATCCGCCAGACGTGCCACCAGGGATCGTCCTGGCCGCGATGCGAAAAGAGCACATGCGTCGCATCCCAAGAGACCTCCACGTCGGCCACGTAGCCGGCGTCGAACGTCGTCAACGGCCGGACCTGTCCATCGGGGCGTGGCGGGTTCAGCAGAACAAGATTCCGGCCCGGCCGATACGTGGGCCCCGAGTCGGTCACCACGTAAGTCTGCCGCCACCGATCGGCCTGCTCGACCGTGCCGACCGTGTTGGGGATATCGTTGCTGCCCTGGATGAAGACGATGGCCGGTGGACTTTCTTGTTTGCTGTTTGTAGTTGTCTGGTGCGTTTCACGCACCCTACGAGTTGTTTGGTGCGTTTCGCTGCGGATTCCCCGCTGTTGCAGCGCGTCGCGTGCCACGTGCTGAATGGAGTGGAAGGAATGTTCGATGGCCGCTTTGCGCAGCGCCTGCAAAGCCCGTTCGTTGCCCAGGTCGACCAGTGCTTCGGCCGCCGCGCGACGCACTTCCAGCACGGACCGTTCGTCGTCGAGAACCTTGACCAGCAAGTCGGTATGCTCGTCGGCCCCGAGCAACCCCAGCGCCCGAACCAATCCCTCGCGCCATCTTGGCGCGGGATCGTTGTATTCCTCGTTCTTGAATGTGCCGTTGTACCCGAAGTCGGCCTCGGGCTTGGCTTCGGCTAGGAGTTGGGCCACCGGCTCGATGGCCCGGCGATCCCCGAGCCAACCGATCGCCTTGGCCGCGTTGAGTCGTACCCAGCCGTCCTCGTGTCCGAGCAACGGTAGCAACCTTCGCAGATCTTCCTTCTCGATACACACGCACGGCAGCCAACTGGCGATTTGCCTTGGCGGCAACTGGGACCATGTCGACCAGTCGTCCGGCGCCGGCACGCGACGCGGTTGGCCGAGTTGCACAAGAGCCTGCTCGCACGCCTCCTGTCGCAAGCCGGCCTGTTCGAGAAGGTATCGCGTCAGCCGATGGCCCACTTCCGGTTCGTAGAGCATGAACGTGTCGTGATCGCCCGGCAGATTGGCCATGATTTGCGGGCCGATCTTCCGCAGCGCAGCCAGATCGGCCGGGTCGTCAAGCGGCAGCCGGCACAAGGCGTAGGCGATCCAGTAGGGCGTCTCCAGCATCCGGTCCTCGCTGGGAAATCCCATCTTGTCGTCGGCCGGCACGTCCCTGGGATCTTGTCCTTGCAGGTCCTTGCCGTAGCGAAGATAGGCACGGATCAACGCCCCTACGGCCCGGCGGTCGCCAAACTCACCCAAAGCGGCCGCCGCGTGACGGGCCCAAAACGGATCGTCCAGCAGGCCAGTCAGGTACTCCAGTCCAACTTCTTCTCGCAATCGCCCCAGTGAGCGAATCCCGGCCCGACCGGCCGGTCGACAGAGCTCGACCTTGTTCGGCACGGGTCCGAGTACGTCAATGATTCTTCCGCTGGCCCCGCTCCCACCCAACACGCCCAAGGCTCGCAGCCCCCGCTCCTGCCGCCAGAATCGTTCGGAGCAAAGAAGTTTCTCGTCCGGGCGCAGCGCGTCGGTGTCGATCTCGAAGAACGTTGTCGGATAGGTCGGGTTGACCGAGCCGAAGCTGGTGATGCGAATGTAACGCGCCTTGCGCGGCGGGAACTCGATGACCAACGTAACCGGCGTGGCGCCCTTTTCGCGGCGTATCGGGTCGAACGTCCGGTTGTCCAAACTGATGGCCAATTCGTATTCGGCCATCACGAATCCTGCCCCATACTGATGCACGACCACGCGCGAGACGTCCCTCGGGCGGCCCAAGTCGAGCGTGCACCATTGCGGCGTCGGCACGTTCTTCGTCTGCCAATAGGCGGGCCCCACCCGACCGTCCAGCAACACATCGGCCGGGCCTCGGTAGGTTGTCGAAGCAAGCATCCGCACGCCGTCGGACGAACCGGCCAGCAGATCGAGAACTTCCCCGGGCGTTTCGTTCGGCCTTACGGTCGCCCACCATTGCCGCCAGCGCTGGGCCTGTTCGCGTTGCGTTTCGGCCGCGGCATCGAAGGGAAACTCCATGCCGGTCAGGTTGGTCAGCGCCACGTGGGCCGCCTGCCGCGTCAGCCAGTCGTGATCCCCCAAGGCCGTCAGCAGCCGTGGCACGGCCTTTCGCCCGCCACACCAACCCAAGGCCATGGCCGCCTGCCGCCTCACTTCCGGCGCGTCATCCGCAAGGCACTCAATCAGCGAGTCTTCCGCCGGATAGGCCCTTAAGAACCCCAGGGCTTCGACTGCCCGAGCACGCACCTCGGGCGAACCGCCCGCCAGCTTCTGAACGTTCGCATCAACTTGCCGGTCGTAAGGCCCGACGGCCGCCAAGAGAGGGCTTGCCGGAAATACTACGAGAAGTGTGATAAGGATGCTCGCCGGCCAAGCGAGGAGGGGTCGTTGATGCGGTCGGTTGTTCGGGATCATGTCAGCGGCGATGGTTCGACTCAGTCTAGTCAGCATTCTACGGTCTCGGAGTCATTATTGCCAGCATCGCGCGGCGCTGAAATGCCGCTCGGACCGGGCCGTGAATTCATGATCAGCCTGAAAAGCTGGCGATCGAGCTTCTGAAACGGCCCGCCACCTTTGCCTATCTATCCCATATTCTCTGTTTGCGATAAAAAATCGGGCCAAAAGCGAGAATTTCGCCTTGCAGTTGTACGCTAGCACTGCTATCTTTAGTCTTGTATAGGTGGCTGGCTCCGTCTCGTGTCGAGCGGACTGGCTGGTGGTTTGGACCTCCAAGAGGCCGGCGCGTTTTGCGTTCGGACCGAGCGATGTTGGTGCTTTCTCGAAAAGTTGGCGAGCGAATCCTCATTGGGGATGACATCGCGGTGACCGTAGTTCGGGTCGCCCAGGGGATGGTCCGCATTGGCGTCGAAGCACCCCAGGAAACGCCGATCGTCCGTGAGGAGATCAAGGATCGGCTCAAAGGCGACGCGCCGAATCAGGCGCCCGCCGTCCAATCGTAATCGGCTTTGGCGAGCGGCTGAACAGCATTTCGTGATTCAGGCGAGACCCCGTTTAGCCACCGCGGCCACGCGGTGTTAGCCGTCCGGCACCGCGTAGCCGCGGTGGCTAAACAAGAAACTCCCGCAGTCACGGGATCTCATCTACCGCCCTGGGCGTGCCGAGACGCGTGGTTCCCCGAGGCGGCGGATGTCGAGTTGCTGGGAACCTTGGCGGCCTTCCAGCGTGCCGTACTCGGCCAGATAGTTTTCCAGCCGAGCGATCTTCTCCTTCACCGGCAACTCACCCGAGATTCTGCTACCCGGCGCAAGGCCCCAGTTGATCCGGGTTCCGCCTCGCGTGATGAGCATGAAGGTGGGCTCCGGCGCGTTGGGGTCTTCGGTGGGGACGATTCGGGCGAGTTGGAATTGGCTCCAAACGTCTCGCATCGCGTCGGCAATCTCGGCGGCCCCCACCACTCGCCCGTCACCCCACGGTTCGCCCGTGGCGCCGATCGGCAGCGTTTGGATGCCGACCACCAGTGGATAGCGGCTGGCTTCCACTTGCGAAAAATCTTCTCGGGGAAGCAGAACGCTATGGGCGTCGACCGGCAGCCAATTACCCCGTACCTCGACGATGCAGGCCGGGCGACGATAGACCAATTCGACGTCAACGCGCGCCGGATGGCGTTTCGTTACGCGATCGACTCGGCCGATCCACGGATGCAGCGAGAAAGCCTGGGCAAGCCGTTGCGTGAGGTCGTCGTCCATGATCGACAACGGGCCGTCGAGGCTCGCATTGCGAAAGACTTCGGCACGGATGTCGCAGTGGATCCAGTCGGGCTGCTCCGTAATCACGACTTGTTCCGGCCCCACGATGTACTGATCGGAACCCAGCAGATAGTCCCGCACTCCGCTGCCGTTCCAAACGGCGGACCACCCGGCCGCCAAGGCGACGACAATCAGCGCCAAGATCGCCAGCGGCCGCCCCGGCCCGCGCAAGAACCGAACCAACCCACGCCCACGGGAAGCTTTCGACGTCTTCTTTTTCTTTCTAGCCCGACCCATAACTGCCTTCTGCTTACTGCTTACCAAATCTCCAACTCGCGTTCCAGCTCGATCCCCAACCGGTCGTGGACCTGATCGTGGACCAACTCGATCAGCCGCAGGACGTCCTGGCTGGTACACTCGGGCTCGGCGACGATGAAATTGGCATGTCGATCACTGACCACGGCGCCGCCGATTCGGGTACCCTTCAGCCCGGCCTCTTCGATCAGTTCACCCGCACTGGCCCCGCGGGGATTTTTGAACACGCAGCCCGCACACTGATGTCCCATCGGCTGGGCCGCTTTGCGAACGATCCAGTGCTTCTGCATCCGCCGGGTCAACTCTTCCGGGTCGTCCTCGTCGAGTTGCAGTCGAGCTTCGAGGATCACCAGTTCATCGAGGCTGCTTCGGCGGTAAGTGAAATCGAGCTCGTCGCGCTCGCGAGTGAACACTTCGCCGGTGGCGGTCAGCACGGTGGCTTGGGCCGTCCACTGCCCGATGTCGCCGCTCTGTGTGCCGGCGTTTCCGTGCAAAGCGCCACCCAGCGTGCCGGGAATGCCGATCAGTGTCTCCAGGCCCGTCAGCCCATGGTGCACGGCCGTGGTGATCGCGCGACCCAGCTTGGCTCCGCCGCCGGCTACCACGGAATCACCATCGACGTCGATCTTCCCGAACGGCGGGGCGACCAGCCGGATGACCATGCCGGGCACGCCCTCGTCGCGAACCAGGAGGTTCGACCCGCGACCCAGGACGCGTACCGGGACGTCCTCGTCACGGCAGCGCCCGACCAGGGCGATCAGTTGGTCCGGGTCGGCCGGGTCGGCGAAATACTGGGCCGGACCGCCCAACTGGAACCACGTATGCATCGCCAGCGGCTCACCCTGCCGCACGACTTTCTCGAAACCGTCGAATAATCCCATCGCATACCCTTCGAATGTTGCCCGCGCCAAGGGTGATCACTACGTCGCCGGGGACCAACCGGGTCGCCAGCGACCGGGCGATCCGGTCCGGGTCCTGGACCGCGGCGACTTCCACGCCGAGGCGCCGCCTCTGCCGGGCCAAGTCGGCGGCGGTGACCTCCCCGGCTCGGGGGGCGGCTTCCCGGGCACGAAAAATGTCGGCCACCAAAACCCTGTCGGCATTTTGAAGACTTTCGGCCAGTTCGTCCAGTAGCCTTTCGGTTCGCGACGCCTGGTGCGGTTGGAAGACGCACCAAACGCGTCGTCCGGCGGCCATTTGACGCACCGTGGCCAAGGCGGCCGTCACTTCGGTCGGATGATGGGCATAGTCGTCCAGCAGCCAAACACCCCCGAACCTACCGAGCGACTCCATGCGACGCGAAAGGCCGCGAAAATGACTCAAGGCCCGGGAAACCATCTCCGGGGCAATTCCGTATTCCAAGCCCAAAGCGGCCGCGGCCAGGGCGTTCAACGCATTGTGTCGACCCGGCACGCGCAACGACACCTCACATACGGGCCGGCCAAGGTGCTCGATCGAGAAGCTATAGCGTCCTTTCCGCTGGCTCACATCCCCGGCCGACCAGTGGGCCGACCGATCGAATCCGAACGTGACGACCCGGCCGGGCACCCCGTCGACGACTCGCCGCGTGACCGGGCAATCGTGCCGCGCGAGGATCAGGCCGTCGTTGGGCACACGTCGGGCGAACTTCACGAAGGCCTCCTCCAGTGGCTCGATCGAATCGTAGCAATCGAAATGGTCCGGCTCGATACCCAGGATGACCGCCTGCCGGGGTGCAAGGTGCAGGAAGTTGGCCCGATACTCACAGGCCTCGACCAGGGCCACATCCCCGCGGCCGGCCCGCCCGCCGGTGGTTTGGCCCAGCGGCGTTGCGCCGCAGAAGACGGTTGGGTCGAGTCCCGCCTCGCAAAACAGTTCGGCCGCCATGGCCGTGGTGGTCGACTTGCCGTGTGTTCCCGCGACGGCCAATAGCCGGCTGCCGGCCGTCAGTTGCCCGACCATCTCGAAATAGGTGTATGTAGGAATGCCCCGTCGGGCCGCTTCGACCAATTCGGGATTGTCGCCGCGGATCGCGTCGCTGTAGACGACCAGATCGGTCCGCTGGGCCAGGTTTTCCCGCGCATGGCCCCGATGGACACGAACCCCGATCTCGGTCAAGGGGTCGTCCGAGAGGTCCGAACCGCTCAGCGTCCAGCCACGATGCAGCAACACGTCGGCCAGCGCCCGCATCCCCGAGCCGGCAATGCCGATCAAATGCGCGTTGGATACGTGTGAAAACGTCATGCCCGGGATCATACGTCCCCAGCCAAACCGGGTCAATGCGGGGTTCGTTGTGCGCACATCGTTTATCGCCGCTGAACGACGCTACTTCACTACGAAATTCACCAACCGCCCCGGCACGACGATCGTTTTTACTACCGTTTTGCCGTCGAGTCGTTCTTTGATTCGCGGATCGTTCAGCGCGGCGGCTTCCAACGCGGCCTTGTCGGCGTCGGTGGGGACCTTGACTCGGCTGCGGACCTTGCCGTTGATCTGCACGGGTACTTCGATCGTGTCTTCCTTGATGGCCGACTCGTCGTAGCTGGGCCAGGGCTCGAAGGCCAAGGTTTGCTCGTGTCCCAGAAGGGCCCAAAGCTCTTCGCCGAGGTGCGGGGCGAACGGCGATAGCAGGAGTAAGAATCGCTCCATGGCCGACTTGGGCCGGGCGTCCTGCTTCAAGAAGTAGTTGGTAAACTCCATCATCCGGGCGATGGCCGTGTTGAAGGCCATGGCGTCCAGGTCGTCGGTAACGGCCTTGATCGTCTTGTGCAATACGCGGTTTTGCTCTTCGGTCGGCTCGATGTCCTGCACGGCCGAGTTCAATTGCACGGTCTCGGCCCGATCGTCGATCATCATCCGCCACACGCGGTCGAGGAATCCCCGCACGCCGCTGACCCCGTCCATATTCCACGGCTTGACCGACTCCAACGGGCCCATGAACATCTCGTACAGCCGCAAGGAATCGGCCCCGTAGTCGGCCACCACGTCGTCCGGACTGATCACGTTGCCGCGACTTTTCGACATCTTCTCGGCTCTTGCGAAGCACTGGTATCTCTGCCCCTCGAAGGTAACATACGGCGGGCCGTCGATGAAATCTGGTTCCTCGACGCTCTTCTCACCAAGGACTTCATAGTCGCTGGCATTTTCGAACGAGACCCGTCTGTCAGTCGGATGAAGGTTCTCGTCGAGTTCAACGTGGACGAAGAAACGAGGCTCCCCCAGGATCATGCCCTGGTTGACCAGTTTTTGGAACGGTTCGTTTGTGCCGACGTAACCCCGATCGTGGAGCACCTTGTGCCAGAATCGGGCGTAGAGCAGATGCAACACGGCATGTTCCGCTCCGCCGACGTAGAGGTCGATCGGCATCCAGGCCTTTTCCAACTCCGGATCGACCAGGGCCTTGTCGTTCTTCGGGTCCAGGAACCGCAGGTAATACCAGCAGGAGCCGGCCCATTGCGGCATGGTATTCGTCTCGCGCTTGTACCGCTTGCCGTCGACGGTCACATAGAGCCAATCGTCCGGCGCGGCGTCCAGCGGCGGCTCGGGCCGATCGTGGTCGGCGTCGAACTTCATGTTCTCGGGCAAGTCCAACGGCAGATCCTCGGGCTTCAGCGCCACGATGGTCCCGGTTGGCTGGTCGTTCTCGTCCAACTCGTGCAAGATCGGGAACGGCTCGCCCCAGAAATGCTGCCGGCTGAAGAGCCAATCCCGCAGCTTGTAGTTGACCGCACTGCGACCCTGGCCACGAGAATCGAGGTCCTCGGCAATTTTCTGTTTGAACTCGGGCGTGGTCAGGCCGTCGTAGGGGCCCGAGTTGATGGTCGTTCCGTCGGCGATGAAGGCCACCTTGCCGGCCAGCAGGTCGTCGCGCGGCACGTCGGCCCCTTCGCCCGGGTCGACCACGGCCACGATCGGCAGGTCGAACTCCTGGGCGAACTCGAAGTCGCGGGTATCGTGGGCGGGGACGGCCATGATGGCGCCGGTGCCGTAGCTGATCAGTACGTAGTCGGCCACCCAGATCGGGATCGGCTCATCGTTGACCGGGTTGACGGCGTACGAGCCGGTGAACACGCCCGTCTTCTCCTTGGCCAAGTCGGTCCGGTCCAGGTCGCTCTTGCCGGCCGCCTTTTCGCAATACGCTTTGACCTTCTCGGCATTCTCGGGTTGGGTCAATCGCTCGACGGCCGGGTGTTCGGGGGAGAGGACCATGTAGGTGGCCCCGAAGAGCGTGTCGGGGCGGGTCGTGTAGATCCGCAACACTTCGTCGCCCGGCTTGCGGGGATAGCCGCCGGCCGAACGATCGAGCTTCCAGTCTTCGTACTCTTGCCCAAGCGGACGGCCGTCCTCAGTGGCGATCGTGCCGATGAAGAAATCGACCTCGGCGCCCGTGCTGCGTCCGATCCAATTGCGCTGCAGGGCCTTGATGCCGTCGGACCAATCGAGCGGGTCGAGGTCCTTTTCCAATCGATCGGCGTAGGCGGTAATCCGCAACATCCACTGCCGCAAAGGGATCCGCACGACCGAATGCCCACCGCGTTCACTGACACCACCGACCACTTCTTCGTTGGCCAGCACGGTCCCTAAGGCCGGACACCAGTTGACCGGCGCTTCGAGTTGATAGGCCAGCCGATGCTCGTCTTGATACTGGCCGACGGCCTCATGGCCCTCGGCTTGGACGTCCTCGGGAATCGGCAGCTCGGCGATCGGACGGCCCTTCTTCTGCGACTCGTCGAACCAGGTATCGAACAGCACCAGGAAGATGAACTGGGTCCAGCGGAAGTAGCCGACGTCGGTCGTGGCCAGCTCGCGGTCCCAGTCGTAGCTGAAGCCGAGCATCTTCAATTGGCGGCGGAAGGTGCCGATGTTCTTCTCGGTGGTGGTCCGGGGATGCGTGCCCGTCTTCTTGGCATGTTGCTCGGCCGGCAACCCAAACGCGTCCCAACCCATCGGGTGCATTACGCTGACGCCTTGCATCCGCTGATACCGGCAAACGATATCCGTGGCCGTATAGCCCTCCGGGTGGCCGACATGCAGCCCGTCGCCACTAGGGTAAGGGAACATGTCCAGGACGTAGAGCTTCTCTTGCTTAGGCAGCCGTGGTGCGGCGAAGGTGCGATTCTCTTCCCAGTACTTCTGCCACTTAGGTTCGATGTCGGCCGGGTTATAGCGAGGCATGGTGTGATCCGTCGGTAAAGTGAAAACACGGGTAAACCCGCAATTCTAGCCATTTACGGCGAGCGGGGCAAAGGGAGCGGTCTCCCAGCCTTGCATCTGGGCTCCGCGGCCTCGCAAAAATGGGCCAATTGACCTTGAATCGACTGGCTCTTTTCGCTACAAGCTCGCGGTCTACCTTTCTCGTGCTCTTTTCGGCTTTTCTCACATCTGAAATCCTTTTCGACAGGAGGCTTTTCTCATGCGCCTGCTAGTCGCCGCCGTCACGGCTTATTGGGCCCTATCCGGACCCCTTGCCTGGGGGGAACAAGAGTTTCCCTACAAGGCGTTTGTCAACGCAGACGAGGTCTACGTCCGTAGCGGGCCGGGCCAGAGCTACTATCCGACCGACAAGCTCAAGCAGGGTCAGGAAGTGGACGTCTATCGGCACGATCCGGGCGGATGGTACGCCGTCAGGCCGCCGGAAGACAGTTTCACTTGGATTTCTGCCCGATATCTCAAGCCGGGTGTGGATAACCTGGCCGTGGTGACCGACGATCGGGTGGCCGCCCGGGTGGGAAGTAAATTCAGCAAGATCCGCGACATCATCCAGGTCCGACTGCACAAGGGCGAAGTCGTCGAGGTCCTCGAAAAAGTCGAAACCGGACCCGAAGGCGATCGGAAGGTCTGGTACAAGATCGCGCCACCCTCGGGCGAGTTCCGCTGGGTGTCGGGCAAGTATATCGATGCCGACTATCGCGACTCGGGCGTTCGGAAGCCGGATGAAGTGGTCGAGGCCGAACGGGCGGAACTGCCCCTCGAGGAAGAAAAAGAGACGACCGTCGCCAAGACCGAGGATCCGGCCCAAAGCGATTGGGACTATGAGCCGCAATATCCGCGTCAGATGACGCCCGAGCAATACCGCGAGAAGCTTCAGAAGCTCGACGTGGAGTTGTCGACCATGGTGATCGAGGAGCCGACCGTCTGGGCGTTCGGCGAGTTGCGACTGAAGACCGAGGAACTGCTGGACCAGGCCGAGACAGCCTTGGAACGCGGCAAAGCCCGGGTGATGCTGAGCAAGATGGCCCGATTCGAGGACATCAAGCGGCGGCACGACCGGATCAGTACGATTCGTCTTCGAACCGAGCGCACCAATCGCCAATTCGCTACCTTGGGGCGACGCGATACACAGCTTGGCCGACGTCGCCGGTCGGAGGACCGTTTCGACGGCGTGGGCGAATTGACCCGGGTGCTTTCTCCGGACACGGGCAGTCCGCGATACGCCCTGGTGGACGACTCGGGCGGAGTGCGTTGCTACGTTACGCCCTCGCCGGGCGTGAGCCTGCAGCGCTACGTGGGCCGCCGGGTGGGCATCAACGGTACGCGCGGCTATATGCCGGGACAACGGACCAATCATGTCATGGCCCGACACGTCAGCGAGCTCGGCGCCCCGCGTTTGCGATAGCGGCGGGCGGCCAGGCGGCTGTTGAAAACGGGTGTGCCACTGCTTCGAAGAAGCAGTGCTGTCAGCCCCCCTGAACCAAAGCACTGCTTCTGCGAAGCAGTGGCACACCGATGCGGTAGCGGCGGGCGGCCAGGGGACTCCGTAACTGACTGCTAGGCAACATCTTGCGCCGATCTGCCCCGTTGGGAGATTGCTCCGAACCCGGTTCGCTGCTACAATGGAATGTTCGAATGGTTGCATCTAGGGCTGTGTATAAGCGACCGTTCGCTGAGGGGATCGTCCGCCCCAGGGGCATGTTTTACCTTACCGAGGAAGCGTGATGAACGAAAAGGCCAAGCTTAGTTTCGGGGAGCAGGATTTCGAGTTGCCGATCATGGTGGGAACCGAAGGAGAGCGGGCGCTGGATATCTCGCGTTTGCGGGCCGACACGGGTTACATCACGCTGGACGACGGATATGCCAACACGGGCGCGACCACCAGCGAGATTGCCTACATCGACGGGGAAAAGGGCATCCTGCGCTATCGGGGCTACCCGATCGAGGAGATCGCCGAGCGGTGTGATTTCACGGAGACGGCCTATCTGTTGATCTATGGCGAGCTACCCAGCGCCGAGCAGTTGGAGAGTTTCCGCGAGAACGTCCGCCTGCACACGCTGCTGCACGAAGGCATGAGGAGGATCTTCGCCGGGTTTCCGCCCGACGCGCACCCCATGGCCATTCTTGGCTCGGTGGTGGGCGCTTTGGCAATCTACTGTAAGGATTCACTTTCCCCCCTGGACCCGATGCAGCGCGAATTGGCCATCTTTCGGATGTTGGCCAAGATGCCGACGATCGCCGCGTTCAGCTACAAGCAGTCGATCGGCCAACCCTTTGTCTATCCGGAAAACCATCTGACCTACTGCCAGAACTTCCTGCAAATGATGTTCGCCGTACCCAGCGAACGCTACAAGATGGATCCCGACTTCGTCGACGCGTTGAATCTGGTCTTGATCCTGCACGCCGACCATGGGCAAAACTGCAGCACGTCGGCCGTTCGGATGGTTGGTTCGAGTAGCGTGAATCTGTTTTCCAGCATCTCGGCCGGGATCAACGCCTTGTGGGGTGCCTTGCACGGCGGAGCCAACGAGGCCTGCATCAATATGCTCGAGGCGATCCACGCCGACAACAACAACCTGGGGAAGTATATCGATCGGGCTAAGGATCCCAACGACGATTATCGACTGATGGGGTTCGGCCATCGCGTCTACAAGAACTACGACCCCAGGGCCAGGATCATCAAAGGTGTGTGCCACCGCCTGTTGAAGAAGAACGCAGAGCAGTCCCCCATCTTCGAGATGGCCCAAGAGTTGGAAGAGGTCGCGCTGAACGATCCCTTCTTCATCGAGCGGAAGCTCTATCCAAACGTCGATTTCTACTCGGGCATCATCTACAGCCTGATGGGCATTCCGAAGCAGATGTTCACCGTGCTGTTCGCCCTGGGCCGACTGCCCGGCTGGATCGCCCATTGGCGCGAAATGCATCTGGCCGAGGGTGGCCTGAAAATTCACCGCCCGAGGCAACTCTACCTCGGCTCGTCCCAACGCAAGTTCGTGCCGCTGATCAAACGGTAGACGGAAGCCTGATCGGCAGCGGCATCTGCGGTTTCGAAGCTCTATCGCCTGTGAATTTCCAATCCTCGCGGAACGGCGTCTAGTTGCGAACCCTTTTCCAGGAATTCGGAATCCAGAAGGGACTGGATCTTGCGCGGAACCAGTTGCACCGGATCTTCGAACCATCCCGGCACGCGTTCATACATCCGGTACCTGGGTGTCCCGGGAGCGGGTATCCTATTGGCGGCTCGGTCCAGCATGGATCCTTTTTCCAATTCCAGCGGAACACGCAGATAAGGGGGGATTGGGGGATCCGATTCTGTCGCGTCGCGATCGAGGTCGTCGGAGACGGTCGCTGGTTCAAGCCGGTGGTTGTCGCTCACGCTTCGCTCAGTCAGTCGCTCCGCAACCCACCACGCGGCCGTAGCAACGATCCCCAGCAGGATCAGGCACGTAACGATCATCCGATAGGAGCGGCCAGCCATCTTTCGTTCTCCCAGAGAAACTCCCTTGCCGCGAGCATTATACCCCGCAGGAAAGGGGGAATCAAGGTCTCTTTTCTATTCTGCCTAAACATCAAACCTTGCCCCATCTGCATTCTGCGGAAAGTTCGCCTAGGGCGGAGTACCCGTTCGACCGATGTAAGAAGTGAAGGAGTATCGTGTGCCCGTGCTATGCGCCGGTTGGCGCCATGAACAGTTTGTAGTGACCGCATTCATGCGGTCCTTCCCGGAATTCCCGTATCGGCCCCGATGAATCGGGGCACTACGAACGGGTTGGGTAAATGCTTACGCAATATAAGGTACAAGCCATGTCGAAAACATGCATTGCGGCAATCCTGAGCACGTTTTTGGCGGCCGTCTCGCCCCTGGCGGCCCAATCGGTGGTCGAGCTATCGGCGGCTCAGGTCATCGATCTGGCCGAAGTGGAGACGGCCGAGGAGTCGCCCGTCATCTCGGGCGTGGCGCTGAGTGAGGACGGCCGTCTGCTGGCGGCCGTCGGCGACGACCATTTCGTTCGTATTATCGATTCCGCAAACGGTCGATTGCTGCAACGGTTTGCCGGCCATCGCGACTGGGTGCGCGCGGCCGCGTTTCCGGCCGATCGGAAAGTGCTGGCCACCGCCGGCGCCGATCATCGAATCCGCATTTGGGAAGTGCCCTCCGGAAAGACGATCCGCCGCTTTCCCGACTGTGGGTTTGCGATCCATACACTGAGCTTCAGCGCCGACGGTCGGATGCTGGCCTCGGGTGGGTTTGGCGCGACGATCCATGTCCACGACGGTTCCGATGGTCGTGAACTACACGAGTTGCAGGCGCCCGAGGGTGGGGTTCGCGCTTTGGTCTTTTCGCCCGACGGGAAATACCTGGCCGGTGCGGGACGCACGGGTCGGATCCGGATTTGGGATACGGCCGACGGGCGGTTGACCGCCGAGCTGTCAGATTCCTGTCGCAAGATACGCACCTTGGCCTATTCACCCGACGGATGCTTGTTGGCTTCCGGGGGCGACCATCGAAAGGTTTGTCTCTGGGATACCACCACAGGCCGCCTCGCGATGGAACTACCGGAACGTCCCAGCCGCGTGCTGGCGATGACCTTTTGCGACGAAAACACGCTGGCGGCCGGAGGGAGCGATAATGTGATCCGGATTTGGGACCTTTCCACCCGGCGCGAGATGTTCCACCTGATCGGGCACACCGGCTCGGTAGCCACCTTGGCTTGCAACGCCCGAACCGGCACGCTGATCTCCGGCGGTTTCGACGCCACGGTTCGCATCTGGAACTTGGGCGATCGGGCCACGGTGCCATCCGTCGCCGCGACTCAGTCAGAGCAACAAAACGATTAACACGTTCCTCCGGCAACCGTTTGGCGGCCGGATTGAATACCCAAAGATCGACACGGAGGTGATCGTGGGTCTGCTACATAAAGCCCGCGGGCGAAATGCCCGACGGCGGCGAGGCAACTCTTCCCCTTCCCCGCTTCAAATGAATCACGCCTTGCGGGTCTGCCGCTTCGAGCAGATGGAACCGCGAAGGCTGCTGGCGGTGGATATCGCGACGATTCAGGTCGGTGCCGTCTACTTCGAGGATGCCATCGGACTGGACGCCGCGGGTGACCTGTTCGAGGTTACTTGGACCGGCGGTGCGCCGGGGACCCAACTGACCGAGCTGGTCATCAACACCGACAAGCGCGAAGACGGGCAGCTCTCCGACGGCGATCCGTTCTTCGATCTTGATCCCACGGGTGAAGGCGCTTCCGGGGCTGTCGAGTTGAAAATCGATGCGGCCCGAACGTCGGGGATCGATGTCGACTCGATCGAAATCGAGCTCAGCGACGGCGGCACCAGACTGGTGATGCGGTTCACCGATTTCGATCCGGGCGACCGGCTTGTTTTCAGCGTGGACGTCGATGAGGCCGGCTTTCCCGACTCCAATCCGGTCGTCGAGGGCAAGGAATTCGAGGGCTCGCACCTCGTGGCCACCTTCGAGGCGGCCCATTTCTTCTCGGCCACCGGCGAAGACATGTTCCTCGACGACTACAACGGCAAGCTCGATTCCAGCGGGCTGGATCTTCCGCCGGATGCCTATACCGAACCGATCGAAAACCCACGCCCCGACCAAACGGCCGCAGCCGTCATCGCGCTCGATCAGACGCCCTTGCCGATCACCATTGCCGGGACCGTCTTCGAGGACATCGATCTGAACAACGTGCAAGGCGACACTGAGCCCGGTATCGAGGGCGTCGAGTTGGCCTTGCTGGAATTGGTCGGCGATAGTTACGAGGCCACGGGGCAAACCACCACAACCGACCCGCACGGAAACTACCTGTTCGTAGGCGTCTTGCCCGGCACTTACCAAATTGCCGAAACTCAGCCGGACGGCTATTTCAGTATCGGCGCCACCGCCGGAACGGTCGACGGGCAAACGCGCGGCGCAGTCGTCGACCCCGACACGATCGGCAATCTGGCCTTGCTGGGTGGCGAGGACAGTGTCGACAACGATTTCGCCGAGGCCTTGCCGGCCGTCCTTTCCGGGCACGTCTATCACGACGCCGACAACGACGGCGTGATGGATCCCGGCGAACAGGGCATCGCCGACGTGGCCGTGTACGTCGAGCAGATTCCCGTCGGCGGGCTGTGGCTGCCGTCGATCATGACGACCCAAACGGCCGCCGACGGCTCCTGGCAGGTCGACAACCTGATGCCCGGCGACTACCGCGTCATGGAAGAACAGCCCGAGGGATACTTCGACGGACTCGACGCGGCCGGAACCGCCGGCGGAACCGCGCAAAATCCGGGCGACCTGATCGACGCAGTCCATCTCGATAGCGGGCAAGTCGGCCAAGAGTACAACTTCGGTGAACTCTTACCCGCCAGCATTGCCGGGCGCGTGCTTGCCGATAGAAATGCCAACTGCGTCTACGATCCGGGCGAACTGCTCCTGTCCGGCGTGACCGTTTATCTGCTGGACGCTTCCGGCGCCCGCATTCAGGAAACGACGACCGACGAGCAGGGCGTGTACGCTTTCACCGACCTGTTGCCGGGCGTGTATGGCGTCGAAGAGATCCAGCCGGACGGGTATTTCGACGGCCGCGATCACGCCGGCTCGGCCGGTGGTGCGCTGCTCGCGCCCGACTCGATCGTTGAAGTGGCGCTGACTTCCGGCACGGCGGGTGTGGGTTACGATTTCTGCGAGATCCCGCCAGGTAGCCTTGCCGGACACGTCTATGCTGACGACAACGTCAACGGAACGTTCGACCCCGGCGAGAGGCCGCTGGCGGACGTTACGGTCGAACTGCTCGACGAATCGGGCGCCGTTGTCCGAACCACGCAAACCAACGCGGCCGGCGAATACCTCTTCGCCAACTTGCGCCGTGGAATCTATACCGTCCACGAACTCCAGCCCGAGGGATACCTCGACGGCCAGGAAGCGGTCGGGTCGATCGGTGGCTCGCTGCTGCCGCCCGATTCGATCGTCGATATCGACCTGCGGCCTGGTGTCGATGCCGTGGATTATGACTTTGGCGAGGTGACCCCGGCAAGTATCGCCGGTCGAGTCTGGGCCGACTTCAACCGAGACCAGATCCTCGACGAAGGCGAGCCGCTGCTGGCCGGCGTGACGATCCATCTGTTGGACGCCTCGGGCGCCGTGCTGAAGACTACCGAGACGGATGCCGACGGCGACTACCTGTTCGCCGGACTGTTGCCGGGGACCTACGGCGCCCGCGAGGTTCAACCGGCCGGATACAAGGACGGTCCGGACCTGATCGGCTCGATCGGCGGTTCGCTGTTGCCGACGGATTCGATCGTCGACATCGCGCTATCCGCCGGCGTGGATGCGGTGCAATACGACTTCACCGAAATCCTCCCGGCAAGCCTTGCCGGACACGTCTATGCCGACGACAACGTCAACGGAACGTTCGACCCCGGCGAGATGCCGCTCGAGGGTGTTACGGTCGAGTTGCTTGACGAATCGGGTGCCGTCGTCCAAACCACACAAACCAATGCGGCCGGCGAATACCTTTTCGCCAACTTGCGCCGTGGAATCTATACCGTCCATGAATTCCAGCCCGAAGGATACTTCGACGGCCAGGAAACGGTCGGGTCGATCGGCGGCGCACTGCTGCCGCCCGATTCGATCGCCGATATCGACCTGCAGCCCGGTGTCGATGCCGTGGATTATGACTTTGGCGAGGTGGCCCCGGCAAGTATCGCCGGCCGAGTCTGGGCCGACTTCAACCGAGACCAGGTCCTCGACGAAGGCGAGCCGCTGCTGGACGGCGTGACGATCCATCTGCTGGACGCCTCGGGCGCCGTGCTGGAGACTACCGAGACGGATGCCGACGGCGCCTACCTGTTCGCCGGACTGCTGCCGGGGACCTACGGCGCTGGCGAGGTTCAACCGGCCGGCTACAAGGACGGTCCGGACCTGATCGGCTCGATCGGCGGTTCGCTGTTACCGACGGATTCGATCGTCGACATCGTGCTGTCGGCCGGCGTGGATGCGGTGCGATACGACTTCACGGAGAACCTCCCGGCAAGTCTTTCCGGTCATGTCTATGTCGACGATAACGACAACGGCCTGTTCGAGGCGGACGAAACGGGACTCGCCGGTGTGACGGTCACGCTGTTGGATGCCGACGGCTCGCCGACCGATCGCACCACGACCACCGACGCCGCCGGATTCTATCGCTTCGAGGACCTCAAGCCGGGCACCTACGGCGTGGCCGAGACGCAGCCGCAAGGATACTTCGACGGCAAGGATACGGCCGGATCGGTCGGCGGGAACGTCGACAGCCCGACCGATCGGATCACTCGCGTGGTGCTCAAGCCGGGTGTCGATGCGTTCGACTATGACTTCGGCGAACTGGGGCCGGCAAGTATCAGCGGTCGCGTGCATGCGGAACTCACGGGCAATTGCATCCCCGACCCGGGTGAACCGCTCTTGGCCGGCGTGACCATCTATCTGCTGGACGCCTCGGGCGAGCGAATCGCTTCGACCACCACCGACCAGCAAGGCATGTACTATTTCACGAACCTGCGGCCGGGTGTCTATGGCGTGGAGGAAGTGCAGCCGGAAGACTACCTGCAAGGACGAACGCACCCCGGCTCGGAAGGCGGCCGGCTGATCAGCGAGGACCGGATCGTCGACGCGTCGCTCGGCTCGGGAGTCGTGGCCGTGGACTACAACTTCTGCGAGAAGGTGCCCGCGAGGATTTCCGGCTATGTGTTCCAAGACGGCCCGACAATCAAGCTCATGCCCGACGAGGAAGCACCCGATCCCGCCTCGGTACGCGACGGTCGATTCACCTCGGATGACACACCGATCGCCGGGGTGCTGTTGAAACTCGGCGACGGGTCCGGGGCGCCCATCCTGGACGCCGTCGGGGAGCCGATTACCACCACGACCGACTCGCGGGGCTACTACGAGTTTACCGGGTTACAGCCCGGCGTGTATACGATCCTCGAGGTACAGCCGGAAGGGTTCGTCGACAGCATCGATACGGCGGGCAGTCACGGCGGCATCGCGGTGAACCCCAGCGACGATATTGATCCGATGGTACTGATGCAGTTGGCCGTCGACCCGAACGACGACGCCATTATCCGGATTCCCTTGGGTACGGGAGATCGGGCCAGTTCGTACAACTTCAGCGAGGTTCTGATCGAGGAGACGCCGTCTACGATTATCATCCCGACACCCGATCCGCAGCCCATGCCCCGGCAGCCCGACGTGGTTCCGGGCTCGATCGAACTCCCACCCGTGTTGTACTTCCCGCTGCCGCCGGAAGTGGTTTCGAATCCGATCTTCGGCGGTGCGGGCGGATTCGGCGCCTATACCTGGCACCTGAGCGTCATCAACGCCGGGCGACCGCGTCGCGACCGGCCCACGATCCAGCCCATCGGTTACGGGACCAGCACCTATTTCGATCCGGTCAGTTGGACCGGGGGCGACTTGGGGCAATCGCTGTGGATCATCACCGACACCGACGGCACCGTCAGCAGGAAAGCCCAATTCGGACTGCCAGACGGGATTCCCGTGACCGGCGATTTCAATGGCGACGGAATCGACGAGATCGGCGTCTATGTATCCGGCAACTGGTTCCTCGACCTCAACGGCAACGGCGTTTGGGATGCGGAGGACCTCTGGGCCAAACTCGGGGCCGGCTCGGATCGACCGGTCACCGGCGATTGGGACGGTGACGGGAAGACGGACATCGGCGTGTTTGGCCCGGCATGGATGGGTGACTCGCGGGCCATCTTGGCCGAGCCGGGACTGCCCGACGCCGACAATCGACCGACCGAACGGGCGAAGAACCTCCCGCCTGATCCCGACGAAGCGGCCCTGCGACCCCGGACCATGAAGCCCGGCTCGGACAACCGAATGCGCAGCGACCTGATCGATCACGTGTTCCGGTACGGTCAAAAGACCGACCGGCCCATCTCCGGCGATTTCAACGGCGATGGAATTGCCACGATCGGCGTGTTCCGCGACGGGACGTGGCTGCTGGACATGGACGGCAACGGACGCTGGAGCAAGGGTGACGTCGCGGCCGAATTCGGCCAAGAAGGCGACATCCCGGTCGTCGGTGATTTCAACGGCGACGGCATCGACGATCTGGGCGTCTATCGGGCCGGCACATGGTACTTAGACACCAACGGCGACCGCGCCTTGGACGCCCGCGACAAGGTGCTCGAACTGGGCGGACCCGACGACCAGCCCGTCGTAGGCGACTTCAACGGCGACGGCATCGACGAGATCGCCGTCTACCAAGACCAAGCCCCACCGCCACAACAACAAGCAGCCCAGTAGCGTTCGGTCGGGTGCCATGCTCACGGCGCGGGGAAAACCCGTTTAGCCGCCGCGTCCACGCGGTGTTGGGCGGCTAACCCGGCGTGGCCGCCTGGGGCTAAACGGAGGAACTTCAACGATCGCAGAATCCGACTCAGCAAAGTAGAGTGGGGTTGACTTACCCGGCATACTGGTACTACAGTACCAGTATCTGACCTGCCGTGGATCTTGCCGCTCGGGGTGGCCGATGACGCAATTGCTGAATATCTCCGAAGCCGCCTCGCTGGGCCTGCATGCGATGGCGTTGTTGGCTCGCAGTCCTAAGCAACGCTACACCAACCAGCAGATCGCCGAGATGCTGTCCGCCTCCGAGCATCACTTGGCCAAGGTAATGCAACGTCTGGTGAAGGCCCGCATGGTCGAGTCGACGCGTGGCCCCCAGGGCGGATTCTTGCTCTCCGGTCCCGCGGAGAAGATGACCCTGCTGGCCGTCTACGAGGCGGTCGAAGGCTCGCTCGAAGACCGCGGGTGCCTCTTGAGCCATCCGATTTGCGACGGGAAGAACTGCGTTCTCGGCGAAGTACTTCAAGCGATCCATCAGCAGATTTGCGACTACCTCGACCGCACGACCCTGGCCGAGTTGGCACAGGGCCTGGGGTTTGTCGCCACGCTCGAGCGTACCAAGCGGAACGATCCGTCGTGAGCCCAAAGTCCGTTGAAGCAGTGGTACACAGAACCGTTGAAAGCCGCCGTTTGGCTTACCGGGTCTCGCCCTGCAAGAGCCTGGAACCCCACGTTCGGGGTTAAAGCGTTTAGCCGCCGACGGTACGTCGATGAGCGTCAGGCTTTCTTGTCTCACTTGTCTCATCGACGTACCGTCGGCGGCTAGACGGATTCCGGAAGTCATTTCTTTGCCAGTTCTAAGTGGGATATGGGCCCTGAACATATTCTCTGGGCAGGTACTTGTGGGAAAGCTGCCCACGCGATATACTCAAGTCTTTACCGCTGCCCACCGGACGGATCCTGCGGCAAGGCATTCCGTTCGGCTAGGCAAACCATGAACCAACGGCAACCGGTCATCCTGGGCGAGTTTCCCTGCACGCTGGACCAGCGTTGGCGGTTGTCACTGCCCGGCGAGATGGTCGAGGCCTTGGCGGCCGATTCGCCAGGATGCGTGTTGGCCAAGGAACGGCCGGGTTGCTTGAGCTTGTGGAAGGAGGAAACCTGGCAATCGAAGCTGGCCGTCAGAATCGACCTGGCCAAACAGAAAGTGGAAGGTGGTCTTTGGGACGATCAACTGAGCCGGGTCCAGTTACTCGGTCGCCTGTTATCGACCCGACATCAAGAAGTCGAACTGGCCGGGCGCGGACGGCTGTTGATCCCGCGGAGTTTTCGATCGTTTTTGGGCGTTCGGCCGGAAAAGAAGCAAGGGCAAGTGATGGTCGTAGGCGCGGCCGTATGCGTAGAGATTTGGAACCCCGAGGCGTGGCTGAAGTACCTGCAAAAGCGGATGCCCAAGTTCCGCCGATTACTACAACAGCTTTCCTAGGCCCGATGTTTAGCAGCCGCCGGCACGGCGGCTTCCCAAAGGAGCCCAACTCAGACAGATCATTCGTGTAGACGTAACCATGCCCGGCCCGGCGGATTTTCCGTCCATCCCCCACGGCGTGTCGCCCGGTGGAATGCAAGTCGACAAGGACGGGAGCCACGGGCGCCGGAAGCGCCCGCGTTTTTCCCGGGTCGGGCATGGACGTTATACGGCAATGACGAAGCACGAATGACGAAGAAATGAAGAAACGCTGTCAGGGCTACTGCTGTTGCATGCCGAGGAACGCCATGCGCAGTTCGTGGAGCATGGTTTCCAGTTCGGTGGTCTCTTGCGGCGTGCGGTTGCCTTCGGTCTTCTCTTGTAGCATTTGCAGCGTATCGATGGCATGTCGGGCCTGCTCGAGGTGCACTTCGGGCTGCGTGGCGTCGGGCTTGGCCGGGTTCGGCAGCAGGCCCAAGGAGACCATGCCCTGCAGGTAGAGACTGCTGGCCAGGAAAACCAGATTCGGCGGCGGCAGCGTAGCGCCAGTTTCGGCCGACGATTCGGGTGTTTTATCCTCGGCCGCGTCGTCGTTCTTGTCGACGGCCTCTTTCTCCGCCTCGACCTGACTCTTCCAGTCTTCGTCGATGATGATCTTCTTCTCTTCCGGTTTGGTTTCGTCAGGCATGGATCATTGCCTCCTATTGAACTATCGCAAGCCGCCTACGACGTCTCGAGTTCCTGCGACTGTTCGGCCCGGGCCTTCTGTCGATTGACGGCCGCGGCGATGAACCCGGCGAACAGGGGTTGCGAGGCGATCGGCTGTGACTTGAATTCCGGATGGAACTGGACGGCCAGGAACCACGGATGGGCCGGAATCTCGACAATTTCGACCAAGGTGCCGTCCGGGCTGGTGCCGACGACCTGCATTCCGTGGGCGGCGAACTGTTGGCGATAAGCATTATTGAACTCGTAGCGATGCCGGTGCCGCTCCGAGATCTCTTCGGTGCCATAACACTGGGCCGCCCGGCTATCGGGAGTCAGCACGGCCGGCTGGGCTCCCAAACGCATCGTGCCGCCCTTGTCGGTGATCGTCTTCTGTTCATCCAACAGGCAGATGACCGGGTGCGGATTGTCCTTTTCGAACTCGGTCGAATTGGCTCCCTGCAATCCAGCCACGTTTCGGGCGTACTCGACCACGGCACATTGCATCCCCAGGCAAATACCGAAGAAGGGGATTTCCTTCTCGCGGGCAAAGCGAATCGCCTCGATCTTGCCCTCGATGCCCCGCTCGCCGAACCCGCCGGGCACCAGCAGCCCGTCGATGCCGGCCAACAGTCGCTCGGGCCCTTCGCGTTCGATGGCCTCGCTGTGGATCCGCTGGATGCGGATCTGGGCCCGATTGGCAACACCCGCATGGTCCAACGCTTCGTAGATCGACTTATACGCATCGCGGTGCTCGGCATACTTACCCACCACGGCAATGCTGATTTCATGTTCGGGATTTCGCAGCCGGTGCAACAGATCGCGCCAGTCGTCCAAGTCCGGAGCGTTGCCCGAAAGGTTCAACTGACTGACGATCAGTTCGTCCAAACCGTGATCCACCAGACTAAGCGGCACCTCGTAGATCGAGAAGTCCTTGTCCTTCTCCTCGATCACCGCTTCGATCGGCACGTTGCAGAACAGGGCGATCTTGGCGCACTCCTCCCGGCCCATCGAACGTTCGGTTCGGCAGATGAGGATGTCCGGCTGGATACCGATCTGCCGCAGTTGCCCGACGGAATGTTGCGTGGGCTTGGTCTTCAGTTCGGCGGCGGCCTTCAAGTAGGGCACCAGCGTCAAATGAATGTACAAGCAGTTCTCTTTACCCACATCGAGCGCGAACTGCCGGATGGCTTCGAGGAACGGCTGGCTCTCGATATCGCCGACCGTGCCGCCGATCTCGGTGATCACCACGTCGACGTCCTTGCCGGCCGGTTTGGCCAAGGCGGCCTTGATCTCGTTGGTGATGTGCGGAATGACCTGGACCGTCTGGCCCAAATACTCGCCGCGACGTTCCTTCTTGATGACCGACTGGTAGATTTGGCCGGTCGTGTAGTTCGAGTCGCGATCCAATCGACTGTTGGTGAATCGCTCGTAATGGCCCAGATCGAGGTCCGTTTCACTGCCGTCGTCCAGCACGTAGACCTCGCCGTGCTGGTAAGGGCTCATCGTGCCCGGGTCGACGTTGATATACGGATCGAGCTTCTGCAGGCGGACCTTCAGCCCCCGCCGCTCCAAAAGCATCCCAATCGAAGCACTCGTCAGCCCCTTGCCCAAGGAACTGACCACCCCGCCGGTAACGAAAATATGCTTGCTCATGTTCCTGCCATCCTGGTAAATGAAGGTAGCCTCGTGCCAACCGCAAACCTTCATTGTAGGACGGGCCCGGAAATTGGAAAGGTGGGCCGCAAGTCGATTGGGCCAAAACATCCCGGGAAGCCGTTTAGCGGTCGACGGTACGTCGACCTGCGGCAGAACCGACGTGCCGCCGACATTTCTCGACGAATGTGCGGTAGTCTTCCGGTGTATCGATACCGAACGTGGGCTCGTCGACCACCCCGACCAGAATGCGATACCCGGCCTCCAGAACCCGCAATTGCTCGAGTTTTTCGGTCTTTTCCAGCGGCGAAGGCGGCATTTCCCCCAGCCGCAGCAGAAAATCGCGACGATAGGCGTACAGGCCCACGTGCTGGTAGAAATGCGGCGGATCGGCATCCAGCAGGCCATCATCCCACTCCCGGGGGCGGGGGATCGGGCTGCGACTGAAATAGAGGGCTCGGCCGCCCGCGTCGAAAACCACCTTCACGCAGGCCGGGTCCTCGAGCTGCTGCCGGCTGCGGATCGGCGTGGCCAAGGTCGACATGACTGCCTCGGGATTCTCTTCCAGAAGCCGAACCGCCATATCGATCGCCTCGCCGGCCAGTTCCGGTTCATCGCCTTGCACATTGACCACGATGTCGACCTCGGTCATTCGCCGGGCGACTTCGGCCACCCGATCGGTCCCGCTGGCCGCCTGCGGGTCGGTCATTTCGGCCTGCCCGCCAAAGGAGCGGACCTCGTCGTAAATCTCCCGATGATCGGCCGCTACGCAGATTCCATGCGGCCGAAGCGCCTGCTGGGCCGCCTCGTAGGTGTGCCGGATCAAGGACTTGCCCGTCTCGCGCAGCAAGAGTTTGCGCGGCAGACGCGTCGACGCCAGCCGGGCGGGAATCACGATCTGACTGCGGCACCGAGTCTGCGGTACCGGGCGAGCAGTCGCCATAACGGGCTCCTCCGTGACCAAAACGAGCATTATTAGCTAAACGGGCCGACCGAATCCATAGATCCTTGGGCCAAAAGCGCTCGATCCCGAGCGAATCTTGTCCAATACCCCCTCGCCGTGGGGGGGAGCGGTCGGGGTTGACACTCGCTTGGGCCGAGAATACGATCCGACTCCTTTCTTGTTCTTTTCGCATAGCGATCGCCTCCAACGGCAAGGTCCGGTCTGACTTGGCCAACATCGTTCGGATAAAATGCGCGATTTTGCTTACGGCCATGGCCCTGGTCGGCCCGGTCGATTGCGCCGTGGCGCAGGTGAATTTCCCCGTTTTGACAACGGAAGAGGGAATTCTGGTCGATCTTTGGGATCCCCACGGCCTGCCGAGCGAGGGACCTTTTGGTCCGGCGCTGGGATGCCAGCAATGTTATCCGCAGCAGCGTCTTTTCCAGACCGGTCTGTTGCACGAGACGCTCGACGAGTTCATGGCCGAATCCTGGCTGGACCACCAGGATTTCTACTCGTTCCGTGGACTCACGCTGCTGGGCGTGGGACTTGGCACGGCAGCCATTCTGGCAAACACTTCGCTCGACGAGGACTTTCAAGGATGGCATGACGACCACATCCGGAGCCGATCGGCCGACAAGTTCGCCGACGCTATGAAGTGTTTCGGGGAGGGCAACATCATGATCCCCGTATTTGTCGGTTCGGCACTGCTGGGGACCGTCTGCGACTTATCCAACCCGCACGCGCGTGTGATCAACGAATGGGGAAACCGCTGTTCGCGGACTCTGGTCGTCGGTGGTCCGGCCGTTTTGGCGTTGAAGTATTCCTTCAGTGCCGGGCGGCCGAATGATATGGACTCCCAGTGGTATCTGTTCAGCGAGAACCGAGGCGTATCGTCGGTCAGCGGCCACGCTTTTGTGGGCGCGATTCCCTTCATCAACGCGGCCATGATGACCGACAACCTCCTGCTGAAGACGGCCTTCTACACGGCCTCGGTCCTGCCCGCCTGGTCGCGGATTGAACACCGCATGCACTACTTATCGCAAGCCTTCCTAGGCTGGGGCATCGCCTACGTGGCGGCGGATGTCGTGTATCGAACCGAGCTATTCCAACGAAACTGGATCATCGTCCCCCAGCCCATGGAAAACGGCTTCGGTGTGATGGCTACGTGCCGATGGTAGCCGCGTGGGTAGCCGCGTAATCGTGGGCAGCGTTTCAACGGATTTGAATATCGAATATCGAACAAGGAATGTCGAAGGAAGAAGGTAGTATCCGCATCCCTTCGTTATTCTTTATTCCTTGTTCGATATTCCTCACCTTGCTTCCCCAGGCATTGCCCGATGGGGGGAAATCTGGTTCACTTCGGGGATGGCTGCCGAAAAAGCTACTGCCGTGGTGCTGCGAACCATCGACTTCAGCGAGTCGAGCCTGGTTGTGACGCTGTTTACGCGGGAATTTGGCAAAGTAGGGGCTTTGGCTAAAGGAGGAAGACGGCTGAAGGGGCCCTTCGAGTCTGCCCTTGACCTGTTGGCCGTCTGTCGAATAGTCTTCCTCCACAAATCGTCCGACGCTCTCGATCTGCTGACCGAGGCCAAGCTGGTGCGAAGGTTTCGGCCGCCGGGACGCGAGTTGCAACCGTTGTATGCGGGCTACTATGTGGCCGAGTTGTTGCGGGAGTTGACCGACGATTTCGATCCTCATCCCGAGCTTTTCGATTTGGCCGACGAGACACTACAAGGGCTGGCCGCCGGCGAGCCGGTCGAACGTCGGATCGTGCGGTTTGAGTTGGGGATGTTGCGGTTATTGGGACACGTGCCGTCGTTGGACCAATGCGTCGAGTGTTCGGCGGCGGTCAAGCCGACCGGTCGGGTCGCGTTCGGCCTGCTTGACGGAGGAGTGCTTTGCAGGAAGTGTCGCACGGGTAAGCGGCAAGTCGTTTCGGTCAGTGGCGGGGCGTTGCAGACGATGATTCGGCTGGCCGATCCGCAAAGTCGCAACTGGCAACGGATTGAAATCAATCCGCGAACCTTGGGTGAAACGCGCGGCGTATTGAATCACTACATCAGCCACCTATTGGGACGAAAGCCCCGGATGCAGGAGTACTTGGGCACGTTATGGAACTGACCGGCTGACGTCTTTTTGGCCGAAAACAAGAGGGACAAGGATGTCCGAGATGTCAACGCACGGATTGCGATTGCTTGTTTTTTGTACGCTCGTATTGGGTATGGTGTCGGGTTGCGCGGGCGTGCCGACGGCGCCCGATTCGGCCAACGTGCAGTCCGCATCGGACTCCGAGGGGGACGACGGCTGGTTGTTCGATCGGCTGACCGGCAGAAAGCGCGACCAGTCGCAGGTAGTGCAGGCCTCGGCCGTCGAGCCGGTTCGCTCGCCTCGCAATACGCTGCCCGAACGGCCCCAGCCGGAGGAGGAGTCCGGTTTCGAGCTTTCCGACCTGGCGCCGGACAAGGTCTACAAGGATCTCAAAGAGGCGGCCGGCTATGGCCCCAACGAGAACGTGGGCAAGGCACTGTTCGAAGAAGGCAAAGCGCTATTCCAAGAGAAAAACTATGCGGGGGCGGCCGACAAGTTCAAGGCCGCCAGCAAACGGTGGCCCGACTCGATGCTCGAGGAGGACGCCCTGTTCTGGCAGGGTGAGAGCCACGTCCTTGCCGACCAATATCCCAAGGCCCAGGACGCTTTCGATCGGTTGTTGAAGAAATACGACAACTCCCGGCACTTGGACCCGACGACGAAGCGACTCTTCGAGATCGGGCAATACTGGGAGAAACTGTACGAGAGGGACGCCCGCTGGCCGATTACGCCCAACGTGACCGACAAGAAACAGCCCATGTTCGACACCTTCGGCAACGCGATTAAGGCCTACGAAACGATTCGTCTGAAGGACCCCATCGGCCCGCTGGCCGACGACGCGGTGATGGCTACCGCCAATGCGTACTTCAGGAAGCAGCGTTACGCCGACGCGGCCTACCACTTCGACATCCTGCGGAAGGAGTATCCCAAGAGCGAGCACCAAAAGGCGGCGCACCTTTTGGCCGTTCAGGCGAATATGCGGGTTTACCAGGGCCGGATCTACGACGATTCGCCGCTGGTCGATGCCGACGAGATTGCCGAGCAGGCGATCACGCAGTTCCCAAGCGAGTTGGGCGAAGAGCGTCAACGGATGCTCGAGACGCGCCAGCAAATCGCCGAAGAGAAGGCCCAACGCGACATCGCCGATGCCGAGTACTACGAGAGGAAGAAGTGCTTCGGCGCGGCCCGCTTCTACTATCAGTCTGTGATCAAGGAATATCCCCTCTCGGCGGCCGCGCGACAAGCCCAGGCACGACTTCAGCAGATCCGCAACGAGCCGGACGAGCCGCCGAATCGGTTCAGTTGGTTAACCGACCGGTTCGAGAGAAAGAAATAGAATCCCCAAGGGCTGGTCGCTTCAGCGACCAGTAGCCCGACTATGCGAAAAACGCCGGGCAAGCCCGGCCGCTAAACGGTCGAATGATATGCTGAACCCTAAACCCCGAGCTCTGAACTACTCACGTGGCGCACTTGTCACGCTGCTGCTTGTTCTGACCGGTTGCGCCGGCTACCAGATCGGCAACCAGTCGCTCTACCCGGGGCATATTCGCACGGTCTACGTGCCGATGTTCGAGTCGGGCAGTTTTCGGCGGAACCTGGGTGAGCGATTGACCGAGGCCGTGCAGAAGGAAATCGAGCAGAAGACGCCGTACAAAGTGACCGGCCGTCCCGACGCCGACAGTATCCTGACCGGTCGAATCGTTTCGGAGACGAAACGGGTGGTTGTGGGCGCCCGAAGCGGCGACTCCCGCGAGATCCAGACCAATCTGATGGTCGAGGTGAGTTGGATCGACAACCAGGGCAACGTGCTGCGCGAGACGGCCGCCGTGGAGCTCCCCGAGGCCTTGGCCACGGTCGGCGGCAAGGCCAACGTGTTACCCGAGTCGGGCCAATCGATCGCCACGGCCCATCAACAGGCCATCCACCGCCTGGCCGAGCAGATCGTCTCGTTGATGGAAAGGCCCTGGTAGGGCGTGCAAAGGGGTCAGGGGCGAGGGGTTAGGGACTAGGATTCCAGGACAACCTTGTTTCCTAAGTCCTGTCCTCTATCCCCGAATCCATGTTTCCTATCCCCTAATCCCTAGCCCCTAACCCCTCCTGCCTTGATTGCGACTCTGCCGGGCCACGTTCATAGGTTACGCTTCACCCCAAACCTCGGCCAAACTCACCAGCCACTGGGCCGATTGGAGCATCTCGTCCAACGAGGCCCATTCCAAGGGCGAATGGGGCGTGTGTTGGCCGGTGGCTAGGTTCGGCGTGGGCAGGCCCAGTTCGGTCAGTCGGGAACCGTCCGTGCCGCCGCGGACGATCGTCAACTTGGCCGTTCGTCCCAGACGTCGCAACGCTTCCTCGGCATGGGTCACCGCGCGAGGTTCCTTATCGAGGCCCTCGGCCATGTTGCGGTATTGCTGTTTGATGTCGACTTGAACCTCCGCCTCGGGAAACCGGGCCATGGTCGCGGCGGCCGCCTCGTGAAGTAGCTTGGCGTGGGCGTCGAGTTTCGCCGTGTCGAAATCCCGCAACAGGATCCGCAATTGCACCTCGGCCACCCCGCCGCCGAGATCATACGGATGCAGAAACCCGTCGCGCCCTTCGGTCGTCTCGGGCGAACGTTCATCCCGGGGTAGTTGGTCAATGAAATGGGCGGCGGCCCGAACTGCGTTGGTCATGCGGTCCTTCGCGATCGACGGGTGGATGTTCACGCCTCGGACCGTCACCACGGCCAGATCGGCGGAGAACGTCTCGACATCGATCGTGTCGGCCCCTTGCCCGTCGAGCGTGTAACAGGCCGTCGCGTCGATCCGGTTCGAATCGAGCTTGTCAACGCCGCGGCCCACCTCTTCGTCGCAGGTGAAGCAGAGCCGGATCGGCCCATGGGCGAGCTCTGGATGCTCGGTCAGCCAGGCGGCCGCTTCCATGATGACGGCCACGCCGGCCTTGTCGTCGGCGCCGAGCAATGTGGTGCCGTCGGACGTGATCAGCGTATGGCCATGGAGACTTTCCAACTCGGGATTCTCGGCCACGCGGATCACTTGCGACGGGTCGGCGGTTAGGGCCTTCTCGGCGGTTAGGGGTAAGTCGCCGCCGGTATAGTTCTCGATCACCTGCGGTTTCACCCCGGCCCCGGACGTCTCGGGCGAAGTGTCCAGGTGGGCACAAAAGGCGATTGTCGGCACGCGTTTATCGATGGTGGCCGCGACGGTCGCCAAGACGATTCCATGGCGATCCTGCTCGGCGTCGATGCCCAGGGCCTGAAGCTGCTGGACCAATAGGCGGCCCAAATCGAGCTGTCCGGGCGAACTGGGGTATTGCTGGGTCTGCTCGCTGGCCGTGGTGTCGATCCGGACATATTGCAAGAAACGTTCCAAAAGCCGCTGTCGATTCATCGTTTTCCCTTGCTGGGGATTTCTCGTTCCCACGCTCTGCGTGGGAACGCCATGCCACGACGCTCCGCGTCGCTGAAGCGGAACTCACTTTGGCACAATGGGTTATGTCGAAGCCGGGCCGCAGAGCGGCCATGCAGTCCGTTCCCACGCAGAGCGTGGGAACGAGGTGTTTCCCGTTCCTCGACCAAAAAAATCGGCCGATTTGCCAAGGCCCCCATCTTCCTCGATTCGGGTAGGTTGTGGTAGGGTAGTTGGCGATCGGGATATCGCTGCACGCAAACTCCAGATGGGAAGGACCTCGATTATGGCTGCCGGCGTTCGCTACCTCGTATTCGACATCGAAAGTGTGGCCGACGCCGATCTGGTGGCCAAGCTCCGCTACGGCAGCGATGGGCTGGCCCCCAACGAGGCCGTGCGACGCTATCGGGATGAACTGCTCGAGAAGTACCAGAGCGACTTCATCCCCTATACGTTTCAGATGCCCGTTTCCGTGGCCGTGGGCAAGGTGACGGGTGATTTCCGCTTGGTCGACGTGGTCGTGCTCGACGAGCCGCAATTCCGACCCCACGTGATTGCGGAGAATTTCTGGCGGGGATGGGAGAAGTACGGCCGGCCGACGCTGGTCAGCTTCAACGGCCGGGGGTTCGACGTCCCGCTGCTGGAATTGGCCGCTTTTCGCTACGGGATCAGTGTGCCGGGCTGGTTCCAAGTCAACGGAAAATCTTTCGACCAACCGCGAAATCGGTATAATGTCAAAGCACATATCGATCTGTGCGAGATGCTGACCAATTTCGGATCGACCCGATTCACGGGTGGCCTGAACCTCGCGGCCAATCTGCTGGGGAAACCCGGCAAAATGGATGTGCAAGGAGATATGGTTCAGGACATGTACGAGGCCGGCCGACTGGCGGAAATCAACGATTATTGTCGTTGTGACGTGTTGGACACGTACTTCGTTTTCCTCCGCAGTCGCGTAGTGGCCGGTCAGGTTTCCCTGGCAACCGAGCAGAAAATCATCACCCAAACCAAAGAGTGGCTCCAGCAACAGGCCGAGCAAATCGAAGCCTACCAGATCTATCTGCAGCATTGGGGCGATTGGCCCAATCCGTGGACTACAGAAGAAGAAACGATATCGAGTGAGTCAACGTAGCGCGGGGTGACAAACAACCACAGTTTCTCGCAATCAGGAGGTTCCCATGGCCACTTTCTTCATGTTCGGGCGATACTCGGCGCAGGCCGCCGAGAAGGTAAGCGTCGATCGGACGCGCGAGGCCCACAAACTGGTCGAACAGTTCGGCGGTCATATCAAGGGTGTCTATGCATTGATGGGCGAATACGATTTGGTCATCATTGCCGAACTGCCTCGCATGGCGGAGGCCATGAAGGCCTCGATGTTGCTGAAGCGGAGCATGGACATCTCCTTCTTTACGGTCGCCGCCATGCCAATCGAAGAATTCGACGAAATGGTCGGCGAGATGTGAGCTTTGCGGCGGCGGAATCAGCCGAAAAAAAGGCCCGATTTTTCCTTTCCCGGCTCAATTCATGGGCTATAATTGTTATGGTAGGACGTTAGGTGCGGTTGCCTCGCTGCCGAGGTCCTGCCAGGGACACCGCACGAGGCGTTAGGCTTACTCCCGCGGTGGAAGCCCGTGGCGCGCCGATGCCTAACAGGCGCGTGGCGGGCTTTTTTCGTGCGCGGTCGAGCTGTGCGTCCGCCGCCTGCCGATCCAATGCTTCCCCCGGCCGAGGTTCGCCCTGGTATATCACAGTCACCGGGACGGCCACCGCCCGGAACTTCCGCCGCCGATCCGTGGCGGCTCGATTGAAGGCTTCCACGTAGACGGTCGCTTCCTCGGCCGACATGGGCCCTTCCTCCGCCGGCTCCAAGGCGACTACCGTCTCGGGCTGAAGTACAAAAGTGTCTCCCCGGCAGTGTCCGTTACACGTGGTGATCCACACCCGGAACCGCATTGCCCCCGTATCTTCGATTTTTCTCACCATCAACCCTCCGTCGCCAAATCATGCCTTGGTCGCATAAAACCCATCCACCCCCCTCAAAAGGGGCATCGCCGGAAATTCTTTCCAAAAACCGGGCCGAGGAGACTTGACCTCGTCACGTACCTGAAGTATACAGGCGTATATGATCCTGTCAACGGGGTCGTTTCCCGTTTTTGCGTCCCAATTTCGCCTTCGGAGAAGTGTGCCCCAATCCGGTCACTTGGGAACCCAGTTCAATCAGATGAGAACAATGTCAAGTCACTTGGGAAAGAACTTGAAACAGTTGATGGGGGCGGAAGGGCTGTCCGTTCGGGAACTTGCCCAGCGCAGCGGCCTGGGCGAGCGAACGGTTCGGGCCGCGCTGAGTGGCAACAATAAGCCCCATTTGCGGACGATTCAAAGATTAGCCGAAGGACTCGACGCGACGGTCGGGGACTTGTTGCACAATTCGAGCGAAACGGATCACCAAAACTTCGACCGCCGCACGAACCCCGCCCTGGAAGAGGTGTTGCAAAGCGAGCCCAAGCTATTCCTCGGATGGACCGAGGTCGATTTCGACGAGCTACAAAGTCGCGTCGGCGCCGGCGGCGCCTTGACCGAAGAAGGCACGATCGCCACGGCCCGACAGATGAATCACCAGCGCCGGGTACGCGAGAAGCTCGACCTGATCTTAGAAAGCAGCCACGCCGAACTGATCGGCCGCATCATCGAATTGCTGCACGGCCAGATTGTCGTGCAATAGTCGGGGGCTTCGTATTACGATCGCGGCACGTTGCGACGTTCACGCCGACGCGTGATGTTGGACATGGCATGTTCCTCCGGGAAGGTTTCAGCCGATTTTCCGGCGTTTTGGCCGATTTCCGGCTCATCATAGCAAAGCCGTCCGGCGCGTGCTACAATCAGCGACGTGGCGAAACCAAAGAACTGTCAAATAAAGGGGAGCGAATTATGCTGTATCGAATTGGCGTATTGGTGCTGGTATGGGTTGCCGTGGCGAACGGATCGACGGTTTGCGGGCAGTCGGGTGACGAACAGGCTAAATCGCCGCTCGACGAGTTGCCGCCGAATATCCGGCGCGTGACCCACTTCGGGCAACGGGCCGATTGGTCCCACGACGGCAAACGGATCTTGTTCATCGAAAAGACGTTCGGCGACGTCTACGAGGTGCAGCTCGAATCCGGAGTAATCCGCCCCATGACACATCGCTATTTCCACGAAGGATACACCCGGGCGCTTTACCTGGCCAACGGCGATATCCTGCTCTCCGGCGCCCGGCGGTTCGACGCCGAGGATCCCTGGCCCAGCCGCAGCGAGCAGCATGCCGAGCTCTGGGTGCTCAAGCGAGATCTTGCCACGAGGCCGACTCCCTTAGGTGCGAAATGTAGCGAGGGCCCGGCCGTCTCGCGCCGTAACATGCGAATTGCCTGGACTCAGAGCAATGCGATCCATCTGGCCGACATCACCTACGACAACCAGACACCGACACTGACCGGCAAGCGAAAGATCCTCGACGAAAAGGATCTACCCTTCCGCTGTGGCCTGGAGACGCAAAACTTTCGCCCGCCGGACGAGAAGGAGCTGATCTTCAGCGCCTATGGACACCAGGGCACCGAAGTGATGGGGGTGAATATCGAGACGGCCGAGGTGGTCAACTACTCGAAAGCGCCGAACCAATACGACGAGCCCGAGGGCATCTTCCCCGACGGCCGCCACACGCTCGTCGAATGCGACGCCCACAGCCACAAGGGTAGCGACAACATCGATCTCTACAAACTGGCGCTAGACGGTTCGTGCAAATCGCAACGCGTTACCTTCTTCAACAACTATCCCGGCTACAAGGCCAGCAATCCCGTGGTCAGCGACAATGGCCGGTACATCGCCTTCCAATTCGCCAAACAGGGCGACCCGGCCGGCGTAGGCCGCGGAATCATGGTCCTCGACCTGAAGTCGACGCCGTCCAAATAGTCTTGCTCGATTCCGGGAAAACCGGGAATAACAGGCCCGGGTGGCTGGCGGCTGAACGAAGTGAAGCCCCAGTTCTTGAGCCTTTGGGGCACCGCTGCGCTATGCCCCAGCCACCCTCCGTTACGGCGCGGCACCGATGTCGTATGCGTATAGACATTCACCGCGACGGAGGTAGAGGCGGCCTCCGCAGACAACCGGATGAGCCCAGGCGAGTTCTTTGCTGTCCGAGGGGGTTTGTAGTGTCGCGACGATCGTGAGTTGCTCGGGGTTGGGTGAGATCAGGTGGACTTTGCCGCGTTGTGTCAGGCCGTAAATCAGGCCGTCGGCCGCCGTCAACGAGAGCTTTTCCATCTGCTTCTGGCGATGCAGAACCTTGCCGGTGTGCAGTTCGGCGCAGAAGAAGCCTTTGCCTCCGATCCGACAGGCACTTCCGTAGAGATGCCCGTCCAATAGCATGACGCTTCCGTGGCAGTTGTCGAGTGTCTTGTTCCACCACAGTTCTTCCACGCCCGAGTTGTCGGCGTTGATCCTAACCAGCCTTCCGCCACCCGAGTGTCCGCTGGCCACGAAAACATAGCCGTCGTGGAAGATCGGCGCATTGACGTTTTGGTCGTGGGGCGTGACATGTGGATGGGACCAGAGCAACCGGCCGTCATCGGCGCCGACGCCGATGATCGATTTCTGCGTCAGCGTGATCAGTTGGCGCACGCCCCCGTGCGTGACAAGGATCGGCGAGCAATAGGCGGCCGTCTCGTCCAGTTCACGATTGACCCAAACGGTCTTGCCCGTCGCTTTGTTCAAAGCGATCAGCGAGGCCTTGCTCCCGCCGGGCACGCAGTAGGCCAATTCACCCTCGACGGCTACGTTCTCGGCCAAGGCCCAGATTCCATACCGGGCCCCGAACTTCTCGACCAGATCGATCGCCCAAACCTCTTCACCCGAGGACGCCCGCAGTGCGGCCAGCCGACCTTTCGGGCTCATGTGATACAATATCCCGTCGCTGTAGGAGGGCGTTGTCCTCGAGCCGGGATAGGCCCCCGTCCAGCTTTCGCCGTTGGGTGTGCTCCATAGCAGTTGGCCGTCCATGTCCAGGGCGAAGACCTTCTCGACATCGTCGAAATCGCCGGCCGTGAAGATCATGCCCTCGGCCAGCGCGAAGCCCGAGTAACCCTCGCCGGCCTGCGTAAACTTCCAAAGCAGCTCGGGACCACCCTCGGGCCACTCGCTCAAGAGGCCCGTCTCGCGCGAGATGTTATCGCGCCGGGGCCCATGAAAGTGCGGCCACCACGGCCGCCCGTCTTTCTCGTCGGCATGCACACCGACCATTCCCAACGACAATTGCACCAACAACAGAGCCGACGCGCGGCGCCATGCGAGAGATTTCATGCGATAGATTCCTTTGGCAAGAGTTTACTGCGGTTATCCCTTTTGTAGAGTGGGTCGAGCAGCGAAGACCCACGCGTCAAGAAACGGCATAGGACACTTCTCATTCTTCTTTCTGCGGCACGAATACGCGCACCAGGCGTTGTTGTCCAACGTGAATGTCTGCATAATCGCTATTTGGACTCCACTGAATTACGTCCGGATCGTCTCGCACGCTTCGAGCTTGCTCGTTACTCGATAAGCTAGCCGTCACCCTCCGCACGATAGTTCCAGTTGATCGCTCTTCGACCGTAATACGGTACGGGTCACTCGATGCTGGTTCGCTAGAGTTAACTACACGTATCGTATATTCTCCATTCGGAGAGTCGGCCGATGTCCCCTCCACGAAAGAGAAGGTAAGGCCACACCATACAATGCCAACCAATGCAAGTGCGCAGACAAAGCCAAAAACAAACCCACGGACAGGAGTCGTCAGTTTCATCATCGCTCTGCTACCTCCGTGAACAGGTGGTCGCACATTTGATTGCGCCGGCTGATAGGAATTCTAATTGCCCGCCCCGCGCGCTGCAAGGCCAGTCAATGGCCACGTAGGCCGCATTTCTGGGAATTAGTACACCACAGAGTTCACAGAGCACACAGAGAAGCTTTCAAAGGTTTTGTCAGGGCAAGCCCTGACCTACGGGGTCTTTGCATCGTTCTCTGTGTCCTCTGTGAACTCTGTGGTAAACACTCTTAATCCCCGGAAACCACAACCCGGGCGTTGTCGAAATTGAGCACGCCGGCGGCGCCAGCCTGGTAGTCTTTCAGGCCGAGGACGATTCTTCCCTTGGTCGCGCCGGCCGGGGCTTTGATCGTGCCGGAAAGCGTCTCCCACTGGTCTAGCGGCGTGGCCGTGGTTGTCGGGTCGTAGACGTCTAAATCGGTCGAGGAAATCAGGGTCGAGGAATCGTCGTAGAATTCGGCCCGAAGATAGCCTTTCCAGAGCTTCAGGGTTTCCTTGCGAACGGTCGAATTGCGCACCTCGACACTGAACGTATAGTCCTGGCCTGCGGTGACATCGAACTGCTGGAACATGCCGGAATCGGCGAGCCAGAATTTCACGGCCCGGCCTTCGATAGTCATTCCGAACTCCGTGTAATACAAAATGCCTTTACCCCAGGTCGTCCAATGGTCCACCCTTCCGCCGGGTCCTGACTCATCTTCGACCGGCTCGAAGATTGCCATTCTCGCCTTATCAACGCCTGTCAGCCCCGACTCCAGCCCGCCGTTGCGCAACAGGCCGCCATGCGCCTCGCCCGAGACGCGGACATCCAGCAGCCGATGGGACCGCACGGGCTTGTCATCATGGCCGCGGATCTCGGCGATCAGTTCGCATTTGGCCGGCTCGTTGGGAAACTGCACCTGGAACTGCGTCGCGCCGGTCCCCAGCGGCTCGACGGCGATCTGTGTGGTCTGCTGCCAGACGGTCTTGCCATCCTGCTCCATGCGCAAAGTCACCCCGCCGTCGAACGGCTTCTCGAGGTCGTTGACCACCATCACGGGCACGGTTAGCCGCGTGGACGGCTCGACCTGTTCTTTCCAAAGATCGAGGACCACGCTCACCGGGGCGAACGAGTCGCGTACGTACTTATAGAAATACGGGTCGAACTCCAAGGTCGCCAGATCCATGAAGTTGTCGCACGTGACTCCGTCCTGGCTGGAACGGCCCAGGCCGCAGAAGTGCATGATGCCGGCACACTTGCGACGCGATCGCCAGAACTCGGTCTGGGCCGCCAGAGTTCGGGCGTAGTAGTTGCGAAGCACCTCCGGCTTGGCGTCGGGACCGAAAAGACTTTCGTAGATCGGGCGCGAAAGGGACGTCGGCGTCCCGTCACGTCTCAGCCATAGCCAGCCGTACTCGTTGATAATCCGCGGCGGATGATCCCCTTGCTTGGGCCCCGTGTCGGGTACGCCCGATTCCTGCTCGAAGATCGAGAGGCTCGGCGGGAGCGGGAACTGCGGGCTGCATCGATAGGGGTGGTATTCCGAGACGTCGGTCGGCGACTGCGCCGAACCCCAGCCGTTATCCCAAGGGCGATTCGACAGGTCCAGCCCGCGCACTCGGCCGATCACCTCGGCAAGGACCGTGTCGTTGCTCGTTTCGTTCTGGGCGTCCCAAATCACCACGCACGGGTGGTTCCATCGCTCGCGCATCCACTGCCTGAACTCGTTGGCGAGACTGTCGGCCGTGATCTGGTCAGGCCAGCCGAACATCGATCCGTGCTTCCACCAGTTGTACCAGATGGGGAACTCATCCTGGATCAGGATCCCCTCTTCGTCCGCGATTTCATACCACATCTCCGGTGGGAAGCCAATGCAATATCGCAACGAGTTCCAGTGCATGTCTTTGAACTGACGGTGCAGCTTCCTCACCCACTCGCGATCCCACATCTTGTCGCCGCGCAGCGGGTCTTCCGAGAAACGGAAAACACACACGTTCGAACCGCGCAAATAATACGGCTTGCCGTTGAGCAACACGCGGCCGCTGGCCGGGTCTGTTTTGAAACTTCGCATAGCGAATCGCGTCTTGTAGGTGTCGGCGCCCGTGTCGACGATCAGTTCGTAAAGGAACGGATCCTCCGGGCTCCACCAGTGCGGGTCGGTGATCTTAACCGTCGTATCCACGCGGCCCTTGCCTCCCGCTCTGAGAGTGGTCGTTTCCGCAATGGTTATCGGTCGGTAGGATTTCGGTTCTACAACCGATTGGCCGACGACTCGCCCGCTCTTGGCTTCGCGCACCACGGCACGGACTGTCGGAGCGATTTCCTCAGTACCCGTGTTGGCCAACTCGATCACCGCACGCACCGATTCGTTCTCCAGGTCAGGCACGGTCTGGACATTGACCACATGCGGCGTCGAAGTCACGATCAGTGAGACCGAGTCGTAGATCCCCGGCATATATTGGAGCTTCGCGCCATCCCATCCGTCGGCGACCGATAACGGGATTTGGGCCAGCGACGCGCCGACGCGGATCACCAGTTCGTTCTCCGAGCCGTCGGTTTTGATATACGGCTTCAGGTCGAACCAGCCGGGCGTGAAGTTGAAGGGATTCGTCCCGACTTTCTGGCCATTAAGAAACACGCACGTGCCGAAGAACGCCTTGTTCACTTTCAGCAAGGCCACGTTCGACTCGGGCGCGTTGATCGTGAACGTGCGTCGATACCAAAACGCCTCGCGTAAGGGGTCCGCATAATTCGCCCGTTCCCAAGGTTTGCCCCGTTGTGCAGGCGTAGGCACGATGCCCGGCGTGTCGAACTCAGGCGTAGCCATGTCCAGCAATCCGGGCACCGGCGCCGTATGATCAAACGCTTCGGGCATCACATCCAGTTGGCCCTCGGCCACCTGCCACGTGCCGTCAAGACAAATCGTCTGCCGCCTTTCTGCAGGCAACTCGGTCGACCAAGCCGGGCCGCCGGTGACGGATAAACAAACAAGTGCCGCTGCCATTCTCAATGTCATGCTATTCGCCTCGTGTAAGTGTTCATTCGTTTTCGTACCTTCTCGACAAGCGGCTTACGGAACCACAACTCGAGCGTTGTCGAAATGGAGCACGCCGGCGGCGCCAGCCTGATAGTCCTTCAGGCCGAGTACGATTCTTCCCTTGGTCGCACCAGCCGGGGCCGTGATCGTGCCGGAAAGCGTCTCCCACTGGTCCAACGGCGTGGCGGTGGTTGTTGGGTCGTAGGCGTCCAAATCGGCCGAGGAAATCAGGGTTAAGGAATCGTCGTAGAATTCGGCCCGAAGATAGCCTTTCCAGACTTTCAAAGTTTCCTTTTCCTTACGGACGGTCGAGTTGAGCACCTCGACACTAAACGCGTAGTCCTTGCCCGCGGTGACGTCGAACTGCTGGAACATGCCGGAATCGGAGTGCCAGAACTTCACGGCCCGAGTTTCGATGGTCAGGCCGAATTCCGAGTAGAACAGAACGCCCGGGCCCCAGGTCGTCCAGTGGTCCATCTTTCCGCCTGGGCCCACCGCACCTTCTGACTCGTCGTCGAGCGGCTCGAAGATTATCATTCTAGCCTTGTCGGTACCCGTCAGCCCTGACTCGAGACCGCCGTTGCGCAACAGACCGCCATGCGCTTCGCCCGAGACGCGGACATCCAGCAGCCGATAGGACCGTACGGGTTGGTTGTTGTGGCCTTGGATTTCGGCGATCAGTTCGCACTTGGCCGGCTCGCTGGGGAATTGCACCTGAAACTGCGTCGTGCCGGTCCCGAGCGGTTTGACCGTGGCCTGCTTTGTCTGCTCCCAGACCGTCTTGCCATCCTGCTCGATGCGCAAGGTCACCCCGCCGCTGAATGGCGTATCGAGGTCGTTGACCACCATCACGGGCACGGGCAGGAGTGTCGCCGGCTCGACTTGCTCTTTCCAGAGATCGACGACCACACCCACCGGGGCGAACGAGTCGCGTACATACTTGTAGAAATACGGGTCGAACGTTAAGCTCTTCAGGTCCGTGAAGTTGTCGCACGTGATTCCGTTCGGGCGAAAATGGCCCAGCCCGCAAAAGTGCATCACGCCGGCACACTTGCGACGCGATCGCCAGAACTCGGTCATGGCCGCCAGGGTTCGGGCGTAGTAGTTGCGAAG